>Ga0181516_10000520_pt1 | contig 34990 bp, 31 predicted proteins | sample PEATcosm2014_Bin_25_FD_121104 | JGI IMG/M metagenome (GOLD analysis project Ga0181516, IMG submission 121104) | Peatland microbial communities from MTU Mesocosm Facility, Houghton, MI, USA - PEATcosm2014_Bin01_10_metaG | ecosystem: Environmental > Terrestrial > Soil > Wetlands > Peat | place... | reverse complement strand
CGCGCAATGCGCGGCACGCTTTCAATTTCCCGCGCTGGACGAGGCGATAGACGCTGAAATAATCCAAGCCCAGCATATCAGCCGCCTCTGGGATGGAATACGCCAGCCGTTCCACTCTCTCCTTTTTTCGTAACTGTTCCGTGATTTGATTGGGTTCGCTGGCTTCCATAGCGTTTGATTCTGTTTTACCAATTTTTCCTCAAGAGGGTTGTTATGATTTCATAACAACTTTTCGATACAGGGCTGGGCGGCGTTTCATCTTCCAAAACCTCCAAAAAGTTCGGCCAAGTTTGCTCCCAAAGCACGGGCGAAATGGGGAATGTCCCTGTCCTTGATGCAGTGCAGTTGTGATTCCATTTGAGCAAGCACATCGCGCCGAATGTCCAGGCCGTTTAATTGAAGCCGCACGGCAAGTTTCGCCTGTGACCAGCCGCGCGCGGCTCTCAACTTCCGAATTTGCGGCCCCACAATATTGGTGTGGCCTTTTTCGTCGTGGCTGGTCGGACGCTGTTGCTGCATCAAGCCCATACGAAATTTTTCCCGCAATTGCTATGTGACCTCAAGAAATGGATTATCGGAATTTCCGATACGCACTATCGGCAAATCCGATAGTCTTAAACTCCCCTTTCACCTTAACTTGCTTATGCTGCGGCTGTTTGCTTAAGCGTGGAAACCAATCAATTAAAATACTTGTCAACCGTGGCAGAGCGGGGCAGCTTCAGCAAAGCTGCTCTGCATTGCTTTATTTCTCAATCCGCTTTAAGCGAACAAATTCAAAAACTGGAAGAAGAGGTCGGCGCGACGCTTTTGGACCGAAGCCGCCGAATTATCGTGCCAACGGAAGCTGGCAGAATTTTTATCACACACGCCGGACAAGTTTTGGCGCAACTCGCGCGGGCCACACGGGAAATTCAAGGGTTGAATGGAATCAATTCCGGCAAGGTTGTGTTGGGGGTTCTACCGACCATTGCGCCCTATTTGCTCCCGCATATTTTGGAATCATTTGCCGCCCGCTGTTCCAATGTTGAATTAAACATTCACGAAGACATGACTGTTCCATTGTTGCGGCTGATCGAAGATGGTTCGGTGGATTTAGGAATAGTGAGTTCGCCCATCAAGGAGCGCGGCTTTGAAACCGAAACATTGTTTTCCGAAGAAATGTTGCTGGCACTTCATCCCCGGCATCCCCTTTCCAAAAAACGAATGATTTTCACGGATGATTTGCGCTCGGAAAAATTCATCCTGTTGCAGAATGAACACTGCCTCGGAAATCAGGTGATTGGTTATTGCAGCCAGCACGATTTTCATCCCCGCATTTTGTTTGAATGCGGCCAGCTTGTGACCGTTCAATCTTTGGTAGCGGGGGGCATCGGTATTTCCCTGATTCCGCAAATGGCAATCAGTGCGACGCCAACGCTCATCTATCGGCAACTGGAAAACCCGCGCCCGAAACGCACGATTGCCGTTGTGACCCGGAGCAAAAGTCATCTTAAAGTGGCTGTTCAGGAATTTCTAAAACATCTTCGTCAGGTCGGAAAGACATTTGGGCGGACCGCCTAAACCAAATTCAGACAAATCTGCCGATTTTATCACAGGCTTTTCAAACAGCGGAGAAACAGACAGAATCCGTATGTGATTCATGCCCGAAAAGAAAAGGCGAAACCTAGCCAATAATGAAGGTCAACCCGCAAAGTTTTTTTAACTTCTGTGCGAACCACGCGGCATTGTTGCGCGGCATGGCGGAGCGTGGCGGGGAAATTTCCGAAGCCGAAACGATGCGGTTGATTCGCGCGAATCCGAGCGTGGTCGAGGAATTGCCCGAAACGGCATGGCGGCGTTTGCGCGAGTTGCAGATTCTGGTTCCAACCGAACCGGGCAGCGAACTGTTAACGATGGCCCCTCAAGTTTCCGCGTTGCTGACATATTTATACAACGAGGCAAATCCCGCCACACCGGAGATGATTCGCGGCTGTGTTCTGTCGCTCGAAACAACTGGCAAGCGGCTCGCCCGCGCGCTCGACGAAGACGATGTTCAACAGGTCAAGCTCGCCTTCGAGGATATAAGCCTTCCGCTGCGTCGCATCCATGCCGATTTGAACGAGACGCAACACGCGATTCTTGCCGAAGTTGCCCGTTACAAAACCGAGCGCGCCCGTGTTTCGGTGCGTGAAAAATATCAGCGCATCGTTCACTGGATGGAGCGTTATGTTGAACCGATGATTGAAGTCGTCCGCGCCGATGGACAGTTGCGTGCCGCATTTGACGAAACCGAGCGGTTGCTGCATCGCGCCCGCGAGGAGGCTTTATTCAACGACCATCCGGCACTCGTTCGCAATCTGCGCTTTTTGCGACTTGTGGGTGCGCACGCATTGCGCGTCTTCACGCAATGCCGAAAGGAAATTCAACCGCTCTACGAATCGTTGCGCCGCTCAAGCTTCATTGCCGAAGGCGCAGCCCGCGCTTTGGAGAAATTACAAGCTGAAGGTTTATCGAAGTGGGGTAACGAATACCTCATCGGCGTGGCCGCATTTCGCTTTCAGAATGTGCCGAGTGACGCGGCAATTGCGCTGGCGCTACGCCGTGTTATCGAACATCCGCCCGAACCACCGCCCGTCTTGGAGTTGGCAGCAGAGAAAGAAAATCCCGGCGCGCTGGTGCGTCTAATGTGGCTAGATTCTTTGCCCGACCTCGTGCGTGAGGATTTGCCAGTGGAAGATTTAATGGGTTGGCTGGTGGACAAATATCCAGAGCGGAATACATCAGACGTGCTTGCCGGATTCAGTGGGCTGTTATTTCACAACGACTTTCAAGCTGCCTTCGCTGACGAAAAGCCGCACGCTTACAATACGACCGACGGTGAAATCGAAGCGTCACCCCTCACGCTTATTTCCGCATGAACGAGCTACCCCATTTAGAAAAGATTTTCGACCGCCTGAAGCGTGGCTGTCATCTCGGCCCGGACGATGAGCCGGAGTTCTCCGCGTTATCCTCGCCACGATTTGACGAATATGCGGCTTACTTCGCGGCACTTGGCCTTACACTTGTCCGCCATGAGCGGGAGTTTTTCTATTTTGAGCCTGACAACCAAGAAGACGTGCCGATCACGCTCCCGCGTATTGCTGTCTTTTCCTACATCATCATTGACTACGCGGCCAACCAAGGCCGACCGATTGAGGAATTCATTTTCGGCCAAAACTTTTTGATAACTGCACTCCCGCATTTCACGCTCGACCGCTACACTGCGCTTCTCCGGCAAGTGGACGTGCATAACGTGGAAGACCTGCGGACATTGCTGAACCGCATGGAACAAATCGGCTGGGTCAAAATCAAAGGGCTGGGCGAGGATGAATTTCGTTTTCTGCGTCCGTTTCACCGTGTGTTCTCGAAGTGCCTTGAAGTTGCGCAGTCGTCGCAAGCCGCACCGCCGGATGCCAGCCAACCAGCCGCAACCTGATTTCCCATGCCTACCGGCCCACAACGACTCATTCTGATCAACTCCGGGCGTTACGAATACGCCGATATTGATCTTGCGGGCGCGTTGCAAATCGTCGGCCCCAACAACACCGGCAAGACCACGCTGATTAACACGCTTCAATTTCTATACATTGATGACCGGCGGCACATGGACTTTGGTTCTTACACCTCGGAGCAGACGCGCGAATTTTATTTTCCAAATCAATACAGCTACATCCTTTTCGAGTGCCTCGGCGCGACCGGCCAGTGTGTCATCGGCTGGCGCGGGCAAAGCAAGACCAGCGGCGGCGAACCGGAGCGATTCTTCCACGCCGGGCCATTTACCGCCACTGACTTCCTTGGCGTAAAAAATCAAGTTCGTGAACCGCGCGACGTGAATGCCCGCCTTGCGCTGAAAGAATTCCGCGTCATCAAAAGCGCGCAAGAGCAGAAAGAATTGCTGTTGCCCGCCGTGAATGGCGACGGGCGCGGTCTTGGTATCGTCGCACTCCGCGACACGGACAAGTATCACCATTTCCGCGAGACGTTGAAAAACCTGCTCACGTTAAGCGCCATCACACAGGAGCAGATGCGTGATCGTCTGCTGATGCTCGCTGACATCCCGCCCGACCGCACGGCGTTTGACGCCCGTGAACTTTTTGGTGACGACTACGACCGCATTCGCACGCGACGCGAGCAGTTGGTGAAGTTCAAAAAGAATCAGGCACTCGTGGAAAAGCTTGTCGGCAAGTTCGGCGAACGTGAAGCGGCGCGCGGTGAATTGGTCTGGCGCTGGACAGACTTGCGCGCGAAGAAACAGCAGTTTGAAAAAGAACATGAAAAGAAGCTGGCGAAGCTCCGGGAGGACAAGTCTTCACAAGAAAAGAAAGTGAAGGAACTGGAAGATGAAAGAACCGACCGACAGAAAGACGTTACTGATTTCTCGGTGGAAAAGGGCAAGCTGGAGAAACCCCTTGATGATTTGAAGGTGTTGGACAAAGAGTTCGCTGGCCTCGCCGAAGATTTAGAACGGGCAACCCTGGCCAACCTCAAGCAGGAACTTCGCACGCTTGAAACGCAGCTCGCGAACGCAGAGGGCGAGTCGCGAGAGAAAGCCAAACAGAAGGTTGAATTTTTCAGCGAACGTGTTTTGGACAAGGAGAGAACCATCAAACGCTTTGATCATCTGGCCGTCACCGCACTCCGCAAACATTTCAGCGACGACAAACTCAACACTATTTTCCGCGTCCTCAACCGAGACCTGCTAGAACTGCCTGTGGGCAAGGACGGCGTTTTAATTTCACAGCAGGATGAATTGATCGCCATGTTACGCGGCTTGCTGGCTCGAACGCGCGACAAAGTTTATCGGGACGCCACTGTGTCGTTCCCATTGCCAAAAGTTGGCGAACCACTGGCTGGACTGGAAAACTTGGACACCGCGCGCGAGCATTTGGCTGAATACCAATCCACGCTCAAGCGTTGGAAAGAAATGCTCGCGGCCATTGAACAACGCGAAAAGCTGGAAGCACAACGCAAAGCCAAGCGCACCGAGGTTGAGGCGAAGGAGAAACGGCTTTTCCAGTTCGAGGAATATCAAAAAGCCAAAGCCAACGAACCGCGTCTCCGCGCCGAGCTAAAGAAGATTGAAGGCACTATCGCCACTGCGATTGAACGCATTGGAAAACTCTCCACCCAATACAAAGTCGCCGAGAAAGCTAAAACGGACACAGAAGGTTCGATTCGGAAGCAGGAGGATGATTTCGGCAAAGTCATAGGGAATTTCAACGGTTGCATCTTCCCTGAATTTCCCACCAAGCCGCGCGTAGCCGAAGGCATCCCGGATGATTTCGACGGAGCAATTGCGTTGTTCCTGAAACAACAGAAAAAGCAGGAAGACCTGTGTGGGGAAATCGCCAATCTTCTCATTCTGACAGAACAATGGTTCGGCACAGAATTTCGTGGCGAGGATGAATACGAAACTGTCGGCACGTTGCAGGCGGAGCTTGAGGCTCTGGTCGAGAAAGAAGAAGCTCTCGCCCGCGACTGGAACGCCCATATTCACGGACTGAAGGCGACGTTTGATCTCGTTCTAAAAAACCTCGACCATGTTCGTATCGCGGCAACGGGTATCAACCGAGCGTTTTCCAAAGTTCAAGTTTCTAACCTCAAAGCCGTGAAGCTGGAAGTTGTGGAGCAAAGCGACTTGGTGAGTTGGATTAAGCGTCTGGCTGCGTTCGAGCCGGGCGGATTGTTCGACGCCGACCCACAGCAGGAATCCGCCATCACAAACTTCCGCAGAACAATTCAGGACAACCCCGTGATTCGTTTCACCAATCTGTTCACACTCGGCTTCACCGTTACCGGCGCGGATGACCAGCGCCACACTTACCACGACTTCCGACAAATCGAGTCACACGGGACAACGATCACCATCAAGGTGTTGTTCAACCTGCTCTTGTTGAAAGACCAACTGCGCCGTGACGACTGTGCCGTGCCGTTCTTCCTTGATGAAATTCAAACACTCGACCCGGCAAACCGCCATGCAATTCTGCGCACGGCGCGGCAACTCGGCTTCATCGCCATCACGGCTGCACCCGAACCCGTCAGCGAAGTGGATGCAATCTACTTTCTCCAACCACAGAAAGGCCGCATTGTTCTCCGTCATAAACATCGTGCGACCGTAAAGCGCACATCCGCTGCCAGCGAGCGATGAAACTCCAAGCCCAAGCTCAAACCAAGCTGCGCGAATTGGTGGAGAACGGGGCTTTGCCCGCCAGTCAATGCGGTCTGGCATTTCTGAAACTCGTCGCGCCCATGCTCGCGGGCGGAGTGCTGGAATGGAAGCGAAGCGGTGGTGGCCGCAGACTTGTGGTGAACAATGCTGACGCCTTGCGAGACTTTTTCCGTCAGCGTTTTCCAGAAGCACCCTTGCCGGCGGATGCCGGAAGTCGCGTTGCAAGTGTGGGTCGCTTCCGTGATACGAAGGCGATGGCAAACAGCGAGAATGAAATCATTACCATTCGCGCGTGGCGAAACGATGCCTTGTTAAAAGATGGCAAACCTATTGGTGCGGCAACAACCACAACGGCGCATGATGTGTTTTCTTTTCTGCTGGCGAAGGATTGTCCCTATGAATTGCGCGGCTCGTGTGCGCTGGTGGAGAATCCAGCAGTGTTCGCGGTCGCCGAGCAACTCAACCTCGGCGTCGGCTTGATAATTTACGGACATGGAAGAATTTCAAATCGCACTCTTGATTGGCTGGCTCGCATGACTGACTCCAGTTTTAATTTGCTTCATCTGCCGGACTACGACCCCGTTGGTTTGTCCGAATTTCAGCGACTACACGCGCGGCTCGGAAAACGTGTTGTTCTCCATATAACAGCCGACTTGGAAACGCGCTTTCGCGAATTTTCCAAAGGGGACTTACTGAAGAAGGGCAACAGTCAAGCGATGCTCACTCAACTACGACGGTCGGACTTGCCGGCTACCCGTCGCGTGGTTGAACTTATTGACCGTTACAACGCGGGACTGGAGCAGGAAGCTCTGTTGATAAATCTCCGTCCGTGATTTTCACTGTGTAGGTATTTCTTCTCAAAGCCGAAGGCTTGATGCTCTGCTTCGTGAATTCCTAGAGGCCGCAGCCTTGCGAAGCGAGCATTGGCATAGGAGGAACGGAAGCGGCTGCTTTTGAGCCGACCCGTAGCATCCTTGCCAAGCGCAACGAAGAATATAATGCCAGCGGCAAATTCACGAAGCCTTAAACGGATTTCAGCCGCGACATTTGCGCGGCTGGCGAAAATTTAATGTGCCACGGCCACGCGCATTTTGGCGGCGGTTTTTACCGTCGCAGTTTTGGCGTGCGATTGCCGGACAGTTTTTTTGACAGCCTCCGTTTCTTCTTCCGCCGTCTGTGCCGTTTCCTCCGTCGAAAGAGAATTTGCCGCCTGATTTTTGGTGATGTCCAAGGCATCCTCCAACTGCTGTTGTCGCTGGGCAAGCGATTGCAATTTGGCCTCATGCTCGAAGGGCTGGCCGATTTTGGTTTCCAGTTCGCCGCATTTCTTTTCCGAGTCGGCCAGATCGCGCTGATTATACGCCACACGTTCCTCGAAGTTTTGCACCAGGTATTCGAGCGAACGGATCATGCCCAAAGGAGTTTCGGCAACATTCAAGGCGTAATGATTTTTGCCATTCAAGACGAGTTCGACCTTTCCCCACAAGGATGAGCGGGCGAAAAGCTGGAAGCCGCCAAATGCGCCAATCTCGAACTGGTTGTTGGCATTGGCGACGCGGCGGGTGATCCGGCTCAACAATTCACCGGCGATGGCGCGGTCTTTAACCACCGACTTTTCCAGAACAATTTGAAAAGCATCGCCGCGCGTGTCGGTGCGCTGGGCCATGTCGAGTTTCAGATTTTCAATCCGCTCGTTCAACATTGGGATTGCCTCCTTCAACCGCCGGATGTCGGAGCGGATGCGGAATTGGGTTTCGCCGTGCTGCGAACGCAGCCGGGACAACCGCGTGACTTCCGCGTCCACCGACGCCTTTTCAATCACGAGCGGATTTCCCGATGCGATGGCCTTCACCTCGGCATACGTCAACGCCCGTGAATCAATGTCCTCCAAATGCCGGATGTGCGTATCGCCGGTCATCACCTGATGGATAAATTTCGCTTTGGTCTCAAGCGTCTGCCACATATACGCATCAAAGCTGCCCTCGGTGACGTAACGATAAATCTGCACCGTCTTGTTGAGATTGCCCTGCCTTAAGATTCTGCCTTCGCGCTGCTCCACGTCGGCGGGACGCCACGGGGCATCGAGATGATGCAGGGCGACGAGACGTTCCTGAACATTTGTCCCCGCGCCCATTTTCATCGTGCTGCCCATGAGGATTCGGATTTTTCCCGAACGCACGTCCCTGAACAAAATATGCTTTTGCACGTCACTGTCGAAATCCTGCATGAAGGCGATTTGCTCGGCAGGAATGCCGCGCCCGACGAGCTTTGCCTTCAAGTCGTCGTAAGCGCAAAACTGTCGGTTCACTTTTGAAGGCGTGGATAAATCGCAAAAAACCATCTGGGCGCATCGGTTTTCGTGCGTGTCCTTCCAGATTTCAAAAATCCTGTCCGCCGCTAGATTGATTTTGCTTTCGGGTTGGTCTTTTGCGCGCGGGTTCAACACCCGCAAATCCAAAGCCGCCTTGCGGCCTTCGCTCGTTATTTTGAGCATATTATCTTCCTGTGGCGGAATTCGTCCGCTGCGGATGGCTTCGGCGCGGGCGACCAGCCCTTTCACAATCTCCTTCAGCTCCGGCGTGGACGGTGCGCGGACAATCATCGGCTTGCCGGTCTGCATTTCAGGGATGGGCAACTTCAATTTGTCGGCGGTCTGGATGTCGGCGACCTGACAAAACATCTGCATCAACTCCGGCACATTGATGAAGCGGGCAAAGCGCGTGTTGAGCCGGTAGCCTGCGCCGTCCGGCGCAAGCTCCATTGCCGTCACCGGCTCGCCAAATGTCGCCGCCCAGGAATCGAAGTGATGCAGCTTTTGCTTGTTGAGTGTGCCCATTTGCAGATACCGCTGCATGGTGAACATTTCGGCGACGCTGTTGGCAATCGGCGTTCCCGTTGCGAAGACAACGCCGCCGCCGCCGTTGACCTTCTGGATGTATTGAACCTTCAAAAACATATCGAAGGCGCGTTCCGATGAAGTTTGCGGCAAGCCCGCGATGCGCGTCATTTTCGAGACATAGAAAAGGTTTTTGAAAAAGTGCGCCTCGTCCACAAACAGCCGGTCAATGCCAAGTTCCTCGAAAGTGAGCGTGTTGTCTTTCTTTTCCTCGGCGCAGAGCAGTTGCAATCGCGTCTCCAGTTTTTTCTTGGCTGCTTCAAGTTGTTTTACCGTGCGCCGGCTGCCGCTGTCCTCCTTGCGTTCTTTGATCGCGCTTTCCAACTCGTCGAGTTGGGTTTGAAAAAATTGGCGTTTGGTTTCCTCGGACATTGGAATTTTTTCAAAACCGGAATGCGTGACGATGATCGCGTCCCAATTACCGGTGGCGATGCGGCTCATCAACTCGCGGCGTTTATCCTTTTCAAAATCCTCCTTCGTCGCCGCAAGAATGTTTGCGCTCGGATAAAGCATCAACAATTCAGCCGAGAACTGGCCTAGCATATGGTTGGGAACGGTGAACATCGGCTTGCGCGCCAGCCCCAGCCGTTTTAACTCCATGCCCGTCGCAACCATCGTGAAGGTTTTTCCCGCGCCGACAACGTGGCCGAGCAGCGTGTTCGGCGTTTGCAGGATGCGCCAGACGCCCGACTTCTGGTGCAGATGCAGTTGAATGGTGTGGCTTGCGCCCGGCAACGTCAGATGTGCGCCGTTGAAAACGCGCAACCGGACGGAGTTGAATTCCTCGTTGTATTTTGTGACGAGCCGTTCGCGGCGTTCGTCGTTCTGCCAAATCCATTCCCGGAACCGGTCTTTGATTTTCTGCTGCTTTTCGCGCGCCGCCTCTGTCGAGTTCGGATTTACGACCTGTTTGTCCTTGTTGCCTTCCCGCACCTTGTCGTAAATGGTCGGCGTCCGCAAATTCAGCGCATCCTCCATCAACTCCAAGGCCGAGGCGCGATTCGTCCCCCAATCGGTCGTGTTGGCAACCGAACCTTTTGCCATGTAACCGGCCTGCACCGTCCAAGTGCCGAGTTGCGGCGTGAACCGGATGGTCACGTCCTCCGCGCCGAGCAATTCCTGGGCGAACGCCTCCACATCCTTCACCGGAATCCAGCACGCGCCCAGCCGCGCATCAATTTCAGTGGCCGACAAATTTTCCGGCTGAACCGATTTCAACGCCTCGACATTCTCGTGAAAGCGGGGTTCGTTGATGCTGGCGACTTCGGCGGTTTGAAGTTTTTCGCGGACATCGCCGGAGAGATAATGATCTTCCGTTTCCCATTCGCGCGACCGCGGATTAAGAAACAGGATGCCTTTCAATTCGGGCAGAAAGTCCTCTGCCGGACGGCCCAATAATGAAGCCATGTGTGGCAAATCCACGCGGCCTTTTTCATTCAGCGAAATGATGACGGCTTCCTTTGGCGATTCGGCGGACGTGATTGATTTCTGCTTCTGGATGGTTCGCTCGCGGAAAATCGCCGCCTTGACCGCCTTTTTCGTTTCCGAATCATAATTTTCCAAGGAGAACAACAGCGGCAAATCCGGGTCGCCGCGAAAGGCCAGCGCGTTCACGCGGTCGGACACCGGCCCGTTGCGTGCGACAAATCGGTCGTATGCCTGGTTGAGTTGGGTGCGCGCGAGTTTAATATCATCCTCGTCGGCATCTTCCAGTTGCGTCCGCAGACATTGACGCACAGCGTCGCGCACTTGAATCATTCCACGGATACGGAGCTTCGTTTGAATTGCCAGATGCGGCAGCGGAACCAGCCTGTCGCCTTCGCGGATGGCAATTTGATCATCGTGAACCGTGTAGGCGTTGGGTTTGACATGGCCGGGCGCGGGGATGGCCTGCTCCGGCGCGGTTGCAACCTTGGGACGCTCGACGGCTTGGTAAATGTTTTTCGGCAGATGCTTGATGGCTTCGGCCAGCGCGGTCTTGATGTCCCTGCCGTCACTGACAAGTGTTGGCTCGTTGCGCGCATACATTCTGCCTTCGAGCCGCATTTCACCGAGCATCATGTGCGGGTTCTCGACGAAATACTCGTTGATCGAAATGACTTCGCCCTTGGTCGTGGTGTAGGGAATCACTTTTATCCACGGCGCACCGCACGTGGCTTCCCTGCTCCCGCGCTTTTTGAGAATGATGACATCGGCGGTGACTTCGGTATTGGCGTTGCGTTTGAAAGCGTTGTTGGGCAGCCGGATTGCGCCGATCAAATCGGCGCGGTCGGCGAGATGTTTGCGGAGCGTATTATCAATCTTGTCCATCGTGCCGCGCGACGTGATGAACGCCACGAGTCCGCCGGGGCGGACTTTTTCCAATCCTGCCGCAAAGAAATAATCGTGAATTACAAATCCCTGCCGGTTGAACTTCGGGTCATACGGCTTGTAATCGCCAAAGGGAATGTTTGAAATGGCCGCGTCGAAAAATCCGTCGGCCAATTTTGCCTTCTCGAACGGTTCGTTGCGGATGTCCGCATCGGGATAAAGCGCCCTGCCGATTTGCGCGGTAAGCGGATCAATCTCAATGCCGGTGATGGTGGACGATGATTGAATCGCATCGGGCATGAAGCCGACGAAATGGCCGATGCCAAAGGCCGGTTCTAAAATGCGTCCTTCTTTGAATCCCAACCGCTCCAATGCCGCATACATTCCGTGAATGACTTCGCCGGAAGTGTAATGGGCGTTGAGTGTCGAGGCGCGGGCGGCACGGAATTCATCGTCGGAAAGCAGTTTGGAAAGTTCCAAATTTTCGGCCTGCCAGTCGGATGACGGACTGAAAATCTGCGGCAATCCGCCCCAGCCGACGTAGCGCACGAGCGCGGATTTTTCCTCGTTGGTGGCCGCGCGGTTTTCCGCCTGAAGCTGGCGGACAATTTTGATGGCGGCAAGATTCGTCCGGCACTTTGCCTTGAGCGAACCCATGCCGACACCATCGGCGGGTGAAATCCGGTAATTGTTCCGGTTGCGGACTACTCGCTCTCCGGCGTCAGGAGAATGTATTTCTCCCTGACCATTTCCCAAGCGCGGTTGTGCGCCTGTTGCGCCGTCAAGCCCTGTCTCTGAAACTGCATGGTCAGGTCGTGCATCTCGCTGGCCGTTTTCTCCTCGGCCTCCAGCAACATCTCTTGCAGATTCCCCCTGGCTTCCATTTCTTCCACCATGTTCGGGAGAAATTCGCGCCAGTGCTTCTCCGCCATTCTGCCGTATTGGGTCAGTGTGATTGCTGTCATAATAGTTTTGGTTGAATGAAAATAAATTTAACTGCTCGTCATCAGTCTTTCCGTTTGGTCGTTTCGACGCCATAAAAATTTAGCTCAACCTAAAATAATTTCCAGAAATAAATATCATTCGATGCGGTCGCGGTTCACTTCAAGCGACGGCATCGGCAGCCATTGGTTGCTCAAAAGCGGAAAGCCAAAGTCTTGCGGCTTGAGCAGGCTGGGCGCGGCGTTCGACGCTGGAACGGCGAACAAGGCGCGCTACGCCGAAGCAAAAGTCGCAAGTCTTTGACCCGCGCAAATTCTTAACATCACATCCGTCGTCCCGCTCCGACGCTTTGGGTTCTGGAATTTTCCTCGCGCGGATTGGTGAGGCGAAAAACGTGCTTGGCAATTGAAGCCGTCGCCCGCTCGCGCTGGTCTTCGGGCAGCCGCTTCAGCAGCGTTTCAAACGCCTGCTTCGCTTCGGGATCGTCATCGAGCTTCTGCACGATGCCGCTGTTCATCTTCTGCATCCGCTCGTATTTTTGCACCTCGTTCAAAACGAGTTTGCGGACGGCACGGTCATGCGGCAGTTCGTCGAAGAACTTGAAGCCGTCGGGATTGGCTTTAATCCACGCATCAATCTTTTCATTGGTGCGCGGGTTTTCACGGTATTGAACTGGTTCTGCGGCTGCGTTTTTTGGTTTTGCTTTTTCCATACGTTTTGTTTTTTTGATGGTTTCAAGTTACCAATCATTCGTTCCCTTCGTGGGAGCGGGTGATGTAGTGAACGGGGCTTCGGTCTGTGCTTGCCGAAATTGATCTTCGAGGATTTCGAGCCGCTTTTCGGTGGCCATCGCTTCCGTTTTCAGTTGGGCATTTTCCTGGGCAACCTGCGCCGTGACGGGAAGGATTTTTGAAAGCTGATTAAGTGCTTGATTCATGCGCTGGCCTTGCACGATCAACGCCATCGTCGCGGCCTTCTGCCGGTCCACCTCCGCGACGACTTCGGGTGTCAGCGGACTGTCCTTGTGCGCCGGATCAATGATGCCGACCACCGGCCCGCTTGGGATGGTCACCGGCGCGTTGGGATGCAAATTCCATTTGGCGGTCGTCTCCACGCGATAAACGGTGTGCGCTTCGTGCATCACCAAGTCGTCATTGGGGTCAATGTAACGGCCAATGGAATAGGCTTTGAGATTTTCGCCGTAACGCACGGATTCCGTGTCCCCGGTATCAAGTATCGTTCCTGACACTGCGGGCGGCATCTGCACGATGACGGGTTTATTGCCGGCGCAAGCCGACAGCAAAATTAACGGGAGAAAAATGAGGGTTCGTTTCATGGTGTGACTCCATTTCGGGACATGGGATACATGGCCGCGTTGGGCGGGAAATAGTTCCGTTCTGGCGCGGCGGGTTGGTTTGTTTCACTGGCAAAATCATCCGGCGTCAAGCGCGTGCCGCCAATGACGGCATCCGATTCGTCAATCGTCTGCGTGACGTAGAGATAAAATTGTTTTCCGGCTGGAACACGGACATAAAAGCCGTCGCGTTGAATGGAGTCTAAAATCTGTTGCGCGTAGGCTTGGATGACGCTTTGCGCGCCAGTGAGCGGAGCATTTTGCAAGGTGGGAACGATTTGGCTGCCGTAAACGGTCGGTTGTGTCTGGGTAAAAGCCGCCGCCGCTCCGCTTAAAAAGGTCGCGGCAAATAATTTTATTTCCGCCATGTCGTCGCTTTTGAGAATCTGCCCGCGCAGTCCAGCGCTGCCGTCCGTGATGCCCCAGCCCTCGCCGTCGGGATCGGCTTCACGGTCAAGCGCAATGCCCGAAAGCCGCAATTCTTTTCCGTCCTGCCAGACGAACGTCCAGTTCCCACTGCTGGCGATGCGCTCGCGGCTGTGGTCGGTCTGCGCCTTGCCGTGAACCTCTGTGCCAGCCGGAATAATCAACCGGCCTGCAAAATAAACGTCTTCCGTGACCAATCCGATGATGGGCGTTTGGATGCCCGATGAATCCACTGTGACAATCAGTTCGCACGAAATCAACCGGCCATAGGGCGCAAAGTTTTTGCTCAACGGCTTTTCTTCCGATTGCGGCGTATCGGCAAACAAGCTGATGGGCAACACTTCCGGTCTTGGCGGGGCATGATTGGACTGCCTTTCCGATTCCGGCTGCGAACCCATGTCCGCCGTTGCCGTGGATGGCGGAAGATTCGGCATTGGCGAATAGTTTGTGTTCTGAAAAGTTTGCATCGTCTGTTTGCTGGCGGCGGCGGCGGCGGCCTTGGTGGAATAAACCAATGGTTGCGGTTTCGTTGCGCCGGGCAAAAACCGTTTGCAGGCAAAGAAGATGACCGCCAGGACGAGGCAGAATAAAATAAACGCCCCGGCTGGTGTTTTGAAAAAATTGATGGCGTTGCGGGGATTTATCATCGGCCTCGTCCTTTGATTTTTGGTTCAACGGATGGCACGGGCGCGGAAATGACAGGTGGAATCGGGTCTGGAATTGGGTCAATTGTGTGCGCGTCGAGAATCACAAAGAAATCGTTCTTGATGGACATATCATTGCGTCCGCCATTGGGCGTGCCGGTCACGGCAAAATAGGCCGGCGCTTCCGCGTGCGGCGGCACGACGCCGCTGGCGTCGCTGATGGACTGCGGATAAGTCCGCTCGCCGACACGGAGCAAAAATCCATTGGGCGCATACTGAAGTTCCCTGTCAGTTTTGTTGGTGACACCCACGCGAAAAATGAGCGTGTCTTCGGGATCGAAGCGAAACACTTCCTCGATTTTTACGGCGTAGTTGGTGCAATCCAGAATGCGCGGTTCCTTTTCAAAATTCCGATACTCCACTTCGGCGACGGCTTCGGAATGATACGCCTTCAAAAGCGGGTAGGCTTTGGCCTTGTCCAGAAGCGCAAGCAGGCGCGTCGGCGTCACCGGGTCGGATTGCATCGCTGTGGAATTGTCCGGGGCATTTTGAAAAGTGACGGACAACAGCGGATCGTCGCTTTCGACCAGTTCAATGACATACGTTTTGTTGTTCCACCGGATATTGACGTTGGTGACTGCCTTCTTGACCTCGGCGCGCACTGAAAAGAAGGATGAACCTTTGGTGTGGGCGATGAGGAAGGCGGCGGGCTTCTGCGGATCAATCGTCACTTGCGCCGCATCCATTGCCGAAATTGGGCCGGGAAAACTGATGGTCGTGACGCGGTAGCCTGAAACCGGAATGGTATAGACCGTTTGCTCATCCAGAATAAATTCCTGAATGGCCTTGTCATTCGCGCCTGCGATGAGACAGACACCCATCAAAAAACTAATTGCCAGTCGTTTCATATTTGAAATCATTTACCGCCGTGGGAAATCGCCCGTTCTGCACCATGTTGGGATTACGTTGCAACCTGAGTGACAACTTGAAAGGAATGGCCTCCGTGAAAGGTTTGTCCTCAAAAACGCCTTCACGGATGAGCTGGCCGGTCACCTGGGTCAGCACAAAATCTTCGCGTGTGTTCAGAATGTTGATGTCGCTGATTTCCACTTTTTGATGCAACTGCTTGGACTTGAATTCCGGTTCCTCGGCGGCTTGATAGGCCGATGCCTTGAGATATGCCTGTTTCAAAAACATCTGCTTCAACAAATCCTCGTTATCAAATCCCTTCGGGTTGCGTTCCAAAAAGGCCGTGGTCGCCAGCGTGCTTTGCTCGACATGCAGCCCTTTGGCTTCCTCGAATTTTAGAAGCGGCGAAACATAAAAAGTGTTTGCCGGGTCAATCACGATCACCCGTTCGCGCTGTTTGAAACTCTGGACGAGGATATAACGGTCAGCCGACGCGCCGACGAGCACCAGCATGGCAAAGCCGAACCAAAACCAGACGAGCCGGTCTTTCTCGACAAAGATTCGCGTCGGATCAAAACGCGGTTTTGCCTCGGCAACCTTCTTGTCGTTCGAGACGGGCGTTTCGCGCAGTTCAGCGGGTCGTGTTTCCATTGGTGGGTTGCGTCCAAATCGGCGGCGACGTGTTGAGTTTGAAAGTTTTGGTGTAATTGCTGATGGCCGTTGGCAACTGGCTTTCCGGTGGCTGTTGAATTTTCAACTTCCTTGCGTTTGCTTGGACCACCAGAACAGTGATTGTGCTGCCGACCATCGCAACTCCGGCAATGAACAAGAGAATTTTCAGTTTCATTGGCTGCCAGTGGTGAACATCGGCGGTTGGGTGAACAGTTGGAAATTGGTCCGGTAGTTGTCAAAGGATTCAACCATTTCCGCCTTCTGTTCCTCCTGCTCGGCGGTGGCCTGCTTTTGCTCGTCGTTCCGGTTCTCGATGTCCTGCTCGACGCTCACATCAACGGCCTGATCAATTTCCTTGTCCGTCGCGGCCAGCGCCGAATTCTGGCCGATCAAAACTCCGGTGAGTTTTTGAACCTCGGATGCGGTCGTCGCCGATTGCAAGGATTCCGTGGTTGCGGCGATGGCATCCTTCAACGCCTGTCGGCGTTGCAACACGTCGGCGGTGACGTTGGTATAATTTGCGGTCGCATTGTTAATCGCCTCGTTAGGTTTGTAATCTGAAGTTTGACGTTGAACCTGATTTCCTGAAGGCGTGGTAAAGGTCGCGCCGATTTGATTGTAAAGGCCGTTGGCGTCGTAAGTGAGCGCGGCCACGCCATTGGCGGTTTGTTCCACCGTTGAAATGGTCTGGCCGAGCGGTGTCTGCGTCAGGTCGGATGTCACAGCGGAAACGCCGGTGACATTGAGAATCTGCGACGGGTCCCCGAAAGCCTTGTTGTATTGCTCCAACTGCTGAAGTTGGTCAGAGAGCTGCGTAATCTGCTGCACCTGGTTGTCCACCATGTCAACGTATTCAGCGATGTTCTCAACTTGGTCGAGAATCTGTTGCACGTTGCTGATGGGATCATAGACGATGAATTGCGCGCGGGCGGAGAACGCCAGCGGCAGGGCGATGAGGGTTAATGCGATTATTTTTTTCATGTTTGTTGTCCTTTCTTTTTTGATGGTTGTCGGTTTTGCCAGCTAGTTTTCGATTCGCAGGTATTTGGTGGTCGGGTTCAAAATCACTCCGTCAATGTTTTGTTCGGGAACGGGAATGGCATAAAGGCTGATGTTTTCAGGCGGCGTTTTTTGCTCCTGTTGCTGGTGAATCAAAATCCAATACTGTTGTTTCGCCGCGTCACTCCGGCCTTTTTCGTAGCCGGTGATGTAGGCTTTGTCCGATTCCTTGCCGCTTAAATAAAATGCGCCTTCACTTAACAAAACGCCGCCCGCTGCACCGGCGGCGGTGATGCCAGGGTTGCCATGTGAAAGTTGGTCGGCGATCAAGCCGCCGCCCGCGCCCAATGCCATGTCGCTGACGGGTCGAACGGCGGCGCATCCGGTCACGAATAGCGGAACAAGAAAAATTGAAATGAGATAATTTGATTTCATATGGCCTCCACGAGTTGCGGTTTGCGTGAAAAGGTTAAAATGCCTTCGGTGACGTTCTTCGCGCCGCGCAGTTCCTTGGCGCGCTGCTCGAAATGTTCGCCGCTTGAACTGGAGCAATACAACATTTCGGGCGATGTGTAGTTGTAAGCCGTCCCGCAAATCGGACGGTTGGAATCAACGTGCAGATATGTGAATGCGGAGTATTTCGCTCCGGCCTGATGGTCGGGCAGCGTGTAATTCATTATCGTGTGCTTGGTGATTTCGGGAATGGCGATGTCCCGCGCGATGTCGTCCAGATCGGCGCGGTCGTTCTGGCGCATCAAGAAAAACTGCCGGCTGTTGCCGAAAACGGCGGAGCGGATGCGCGACTGTTTGAAACGCGCATATTGCTGGACGATGGAAATGTTCCAGCAATTGAATTTGCGAAGCTGCGCATAACTTTCCTTCACGATTTCCTCGCCGCCGGGGATGTCGAGAAACCGCGCCACTTCTTCATACACATTCCGTTTTCGCAGCGCGCGTGGCAAAGTGATGATGTGCTTTCGGGCGTGGTTCGTGATGAGAAAACCGGCGGCGGCCCGCAGTTCCTTCGCCGAATCAGGGATGTAGCCCAATTCAAAATGGGCAATCTTGCCGGTCAACGACAAATTGCTCGCGCCGTCGAACAATGCGCCATAGTTGCCGTCCCGACACCACGGCAAAAGAAGCGTCGCGATCTCAATAATCTGTTCGCGTTCCGCACCGCTGGCGTCCAGCGCCATCAATTCCTGCAACATCCGGTGCGTCGGATATTCATCCGTTTTGAAATACGCGAAGGCGATGTTGCGAACGTCTTTGACCGTGTTCGGGTCTTTGAAAAATTTCAGCACTTCGCTTTCGGAAAATTTAGCCAGATATTCCTGCGCCGTAGGCGCATTAAGTCCAGACGCCGTCTGGTCGCGGAAATCGGCGAAGGCTTCCAGCATCGTTGCGCCGGGTGGCATCTTCTCTTTGCGATAATGCGCCAGCGCGCAAGCGTGCCGCGCCACTTGCAGCATTTGATTTTCGTTTTTGCGCGTCCAATCCTGAAAAATATCCTCGTAAAGCAGATTGATGTATTTGGCGATTTGCGCCTGCCTCAACATCTGTTTGTCCTCGCTCTGGCTTAAACCCACCATCCGCGCGACGAGCGCGGTGGCCGACGACAGATGATCCGGCGTCAACGGCAGTCCCTTCGTGTCGAGATAATTGATGGTGATGTCGCCATCCGGCTGAATCACAATCGGCTTGGCGTCCGGCTCAACGGTCTGCGTGTAGATGCCGTAGGAAAGCCCTTCTTCGATGATGACGGTATAGGCGAAATAATTTTCTGTTTGCGAAAGGAGGTCGCAAATGGTCACGGATTTTCCCGCGCCGCTCATGCCGATCAAAACCGCATGTTGCGGCGATTGATTGCCCGCCGAGCCGGAAAAAGTTTTGATGCCGACAAGATTTTGGTTCGGGCCTTCGTAAATCGCTTCCGCCGAATCAAGGTGGCCGGTGAACGTCGAGGCAACCGGCAGCATATCGGCGATATAACGGTTCTCGCCGTAAAGTTTCCGTGCGTTGTATTTGCTCCACGTCCAGCCCGGCCACGTCTGGTAAAACAATTTTTTGGAAGTGCTGGGCAGCGTGCTTTCCGCATACTGCGCCGAATTCATTGAATTGATGGCGTTTTTAATCGTCGTCGTCTTGGCAATCAGCCCTTCTTTGCTTTTGTCCCAGGTGCGGATGGCAAACAACACTTTGAACGGAATCGTATGTCCCTGCATCAGCGCGGCGATTTTCTTTTGCTTTTTGTCCATCACGGTCAACAGCGAAAGTTTTTTCTCGCTGGCATAGTCGCCGGCAATGCGGTCGTGTTCCTTTTCCTCCTTGTTGATTTCCTTGCGGACGGAAAGCGGGTCGAGATTCACCGTGATGGTGTAATCAAGCAGGCGCAGGCTAGTGAGCCGATGGATGATTCCTGGGTAGGTCATCTTGGGCCAGCGCGACAAGGCGATGATCGAATGGTAACGACCGTCCATGAAGAATCCGAAATCGGCTTGCCCTGCTCCCTCGCTGTGCCAGCAATTTTCCTGAATGGACAATTGCGGATCAAAGCCGTCAATCGGGTCGTAATCAAACCGCTCGGCCAGAGACGGATTCAGAAATGTTTTGCAGTGCCGGAAATGGTCGGCGTCCTTCATCGGAATAATCCGCGCGCCTTGTCCGGCAAAGATGTCCGTGAGCATCTCGTGCGTATGCTCAAACTCCGACTTGAATTGTCCCAAAATCTGATTGTAGTATTCCGTGAGCGCGGCGGCGGATTTGATGCCTTTGCACGAAGTTTCGATTTTACGCGACAGATAAAAGACGAGCCGTTGCCGCCGCAAACGGCGTTCGGTCATCAGCCGCCAATACCGTTCAAACCGTTCGTTGCGCGACCGGCGCGTCCAGACGTTGGCCGCTTTTTGGGTTTCTTCGTTATATCGTAGCAATTCATGCCGATAATCAGAATCGCAGTAATATTGGATTTGCAGCCGTTGTTGCTCGGTGAGCGACTGCATCAATAGCGAAAGCTGGTCTTGGAATTCATTCAGTTCCGACACCTGCGCGTTGATCATGTCGGGCGGCTCAAAGATGAATCCCTTTGAGACGTAGCCGCCTGCATTCAACGAATTGAACACTATTAAATCGTTGATGAAGTATCCGTTTGGCGATTGTTCAAACATAATGGATGTGCCGGTCGCTTTTGATAATCGGGGCTGAAGCCGGAGCCGTTTAGCCAATAGTCGAGGCAGTCAAGGTCATAGCCCGTTGGTTTCCCTTGACGAAATACGAAGATGTAAATGAGGCAGAGCGTCAGCGGCACAGCCGCTAAAATAAGTGAAGCGACCAGACTCACTTTCAACGCGCTGAAGCACAGCAGCAGAATCATCACGAAAGCGAACGCGCCGCCGATCATGATCCAAAATAAATCGCCCTCCAACCCCCACGTCCGGCCTTTGGAATCGTCGGAGCTGTTCGTTTCCGTGAATCGAATTCCGTCTTTCATTGGAATGTTCCCACGTCAACGGTTGAACTGCCGATGCCGAAGGCGGTGAACAACGCTTTTACGATGACCGGCGCGCCCGCGATGATGAGGCCGCCGATGATGGAAAGTTTTCCGGTGTCAGCGTCCCCGCGCCGGATGGCGAAGCCGCCGCCGATGACGCAGAGCGTTCCGAAAAGGAAACCAATGAGCATCACGATGCCCAAAGCCGATGAAGCGCCCGATGAAAGGCTGCTCGTAGTTTGCGCAAGAATGGGATTGAATCCCGCCAGTGTCGTTTGAAATATAATTTTCATACGCTCCTTTTTACTATTTTTTCTTTTGGTAGGTTGTTATGAAATCATAACAACTTTTTTCCGGCGTTCTGGCAGGGTTGGGACATGGAAAACGCAATAGACACGGCGGAAAAATGTTCTTCGGAACTTCATCTGAAACTGCAACGGCTTGAAAATATTTTGCGCCAGCGCATTCGCGGCCAGAATCATGTCATCCCGCGCGTGGTCTCCGTGCTTCAACGCGGCGAACTCGGATTAACCAAGCCGACGCGTCCGCGCGGCAGCTTTATGTTCCTCGGCCCGACGGGTGTTGGCAAAACGGAGATCACGCTGGCGTTTTCGGAATTTCTTTTTGGAGCCGACAAACTTTTCCGTTTCGACATGAGCGAATATCAAACGCAGGAATCGCTCGGCCTCCTGCTAGGCGCACGGCTCGGCGAGCGCGGCACTTTGGGAATGGCGTATGACAAATCGCCCTCCGGCACTTTGCTCTTTGACGAAATTGAAAAGGCGCATCCGCGCGTGCTAGATGTATTCCTGCAAATCTTGGACGCGGCGCGGGTGACAATGGCGAGCGGCGACACGCTGGATTTTTCCAAACATTATATTGTGCTGACTTCAAACATCGGCGCGGCGGAAATTTTGCACATCCAACATTCCACTCAAGCCACGATGGAGCGTCACGTTCTTACGCGAGCGCAACAATCCCTGCGCCCTGAAATGTTCGCCCGCATCACCGAGAAATTGGTTTTCAACCGCCTGACTTATGAAGACCAGCTTGAAATCGCGAGTTTGCTGCTCACGAATGAATTGAAGTTCTTAAGCGATAAGGGGCACGCGCTCACCCCAAGCGATTCCGTTTTGCCGTTTCTGGTGCGGCGCGGTTTTCATCCAAAGCTCGGCGCGCGTCCGATGCGCGATGCGATTGAAAAACTCGTCGGCGATGCCGTCTCCACTGATTTGCTCACTGGCGGAAATGCCTCCGGCCGGCTTGTGGTTGAGGAAAACGGCTCTTTTTTGAGCATTGAGAAATAATTATTGCCGCGATTGGCGACTGGCATGAATCGGAGAGTGTCGAAAAATTACCTGGTTTTGTTTCCTAATAATCTGATTACCTCTGACGAAAGGATGGGAGATAAAATTCGGACGGTGGCATTGCTGTTTCCGAAATCGGCCACGGCTTCCAGTTCGGCAAAGGGCGTTGCAAATTTACAAGGCACATCGTTTGTGGGCACTTCTCCAAACATGCCTTCGCCGTAATATGGTGTAATTTTGATGATGGTGAGTTTCTTCGCACTCGCCAATTTTTTGAGTCTCGCAAAATAATCTTCTTCATCAACGTTTGGCAGCACGATTGTTTTATGCGCTTCGATGCAATGGATGATTTCTTGTGGGCTGGCGGTTTGCAGTTTTTCGTAACGCTCAACATTTGACCAGAGAAAAGAAAAAAATCGGATTTGTCCGTAACTGCCAAACTCAATCGAGAAACCTTCCGCTCCATCGCCAATATTGTCGGGAGAAAAGAAATTAACCCCGTCAAGCTGGCGAGCTAAAAAGACCCCGCGTCCGCAAACGAAGTTAGTCGTTCCGTTGGCGGTCTGGTCAGCGTTGTAAAAATGTGTAAATAAAGCTGTTTGACTCAAATGCGTGGGGTCAACACCAAGTTGTGGTGCATAGCCCCAAGCACGTTTGACAATGGTCTGATCGTCGGGAATACCTTTGGGCGAACCGTTTTTGTAATCGGGTGATTCAAAATTCATGGTCGCACCATTCGGATTGATGAAAAAATTGCAGACATTCCCGCAGGGGCAAGGAGGTTCGGCCACAATGCAAGTTTCATTCGTGGATGGCTTGGGAAAACCTTTGCTCTGAAGTGAGCCGAGAACGATGGCATTGGAAATCACCGTCTCGGAGAAAACGCGAGGCAGGAGTCTTTGATAAACCCAAAGACTTTTTGGCAAATGATTGGTTGGTGCCTGCCAGACGATGAATGCGTTAGTGAACAGATGCGATGAAAGTTCTGGCAACGTGGGCACATCGGCGAGAGAAGAAAAAGCCGTCGCCAAAATCATTGTAAGGAATGGAAAGATTTTCACGGCTTGATTGCTGGTCATGCGCGTCAAATAATTTAGCGCAATATGGAATGTCGCCAAGAAACAAAGATGAGAAATTTTCCGGCTGGGGCATGATTTGCCCAAAGATTATTAAGCGAAGTTTTCCAAATAACAAACGCCGTTTTGAAATTTCCAAAACGGCGTCAGATTGAAATCCAGTTTGAATCAAAAACCAACGGAGGACTGCCTGCTTACTTTCCCAATTTCCTTGTCGCCTTCCCAAACCTGATAGGCAGTCTTGGTATCGTTTAACGAGAGTTGAAAAGTGTAAGTTATTAGGCTTGTGTTGCCAGCCCGATCAATGGTTTCAATAATTTTTCCAGAGAGAGTAAAATCCGGCAAACGCTGGTTCTGCTGGTCATTCATGAAAGCGCTTTCCTCCGAGTATCCTTTAGCAGCCGGGTCTGTGCTGGTGGTCACGGCTTTGCCACTTTGATTTAGGGCTCTGGTAATCTTCTGAGTGAGCAGATCGGTGTCTATTTGCTGACCGGTATTGTTGACGATGTGGCTAACAAAAAGCACTGCGGGTGGATTGGATACTTTGTCGAGCGCACCGGAGTTAAGCAGGTCATTTACTGCATCATTGGCAGCAGTGGTGTAATCTTGAATGTTGATTCCAGTGCTAACAACTGGGGGTCCACCTGGCCTCTGATATTCTACGGGAGTGGCACAACCACTGATGAAAAGTGGAATGGCGGCGATGATCGGAAATATAATTTTGTTCTTCATAGATTTCATTTAGTTAGCCGTAATAAATTTAACACGGAAATCCTTGCAGTTCGGATTCGGCGCAATGCTGAAGATGAACTTGTCCTCTTGGCTTTCAATCTGGTCAGTGATGGGTGCGGTGATGACGTTGTTAATCTCCATCCCGTTCGCATCGAACCACTCGAAACGATATATGAACTGTTGCAACGAGGTTGTACGATTTTGCAATTCGACCTGAACCTTCAGCAAACCTCCGGGAGTCATGGATGTTCTGACACCCATAACGGAAACCAGATTATTCAAGCTTGCGTCCGTGCTGACGCGGGGATCGGCAACGATGATGCGTTGATCTACCACCGGGGCATTTTCAACCGGGGGAGCGGTCGTGCAGCCGGCCAGCACAGCCAACCCGACGGCCAAACCTAGCGGTAATAGGATATGCGTTTTCATTTCAGTTTCATTTGTGTCACCAACAAGGGTGTGCCGGGGCTTATGGATTTGACGTAAATGATGTTAATCATGCCGTCCTCGATTGTCACCGGAATTTTTTGGATGCCGTCGGGTGTCTCCAGCACAATTTTACGGTCGGGCGGTGTGGAAAAGCGGCAGACCTGGAACTCCTTCGGCAGCGTTGTCCAAGTGCGCTCGTCGGCGATATTCACAGCGGCCTGATAAACCGCCGTGCTGATTTGTGAAAACAACCCAGCAAGGTCGCTTTGCTGATTGGCGGCATTGTTGACGGCATATGCAGAAATCGCTTTGGTGACCGTAGAAACAATGGTCTTGGTGACGACGACCGGCATTTCATTTTTGAAATCAAGGCCAATGACGCTGTCCATGCTGGCAATCAAGCTCGTCGTGGCGGTCGTGCTGCTGGCCGTTATGGTCGCGGTTGTTCCGCTAGTCGTAGTTGTAGTGCTGGTGACGGTTGAGTTCGTGTCGCCCGTCGCCGCAGTCGTGCTGGTCACAGTTGTGTTTGTTCCACTGGTCGTGGTGGTCGCGTTTGTGTCGCCTGTCGTCGTGGTTGTGCTGGTAGTAGTGGTGTTTGTGTCACCAGTCACTGTGGTTGCGCTGATGGTGGGCGCGTTTGTGCCGCCGGTTGTTGTGATCGTGCTGGTGGTGGTCGTTACGTTGTCATTGGCTGTTACGATGGGACTATTGGCGGTCACGGTCAGGCTCGGCACAAAGTAATTCTGCATCTGGAGCGTGGGAAACGCCGCGCCAACGTAGGAAACTTTTGAGACAATAATGGGAATGTCTATGCGGATTTGACCGCGTTCTGGCGCATTACCTGTTTCAAAAATAACGTAGGTCACCGGTGTCAGCGGCTTTCCCTGAATCAAACCGTCCACCACCGCTAAATCCTGTTTGACATAATTGTTGTCTGGATCAAATTCCACCACGCGCTCAAAGGATTTGTGTGCGCGTTCCAAATCTGATGCATCCGCAGCGTTGGCCATGAAAAACAATCCGTCGAGATAGACGGTGAACGGATTAACATAGTCCGCATAGGGCTTAAGGTTGTTGAGGTTGGCATAGTTAGTGCCCTGTATTTGAGACAGAAATTTCGGGTCTTGCTGCGCCTTTTGTATAGCCACGCTGTTTGTATTGCTTGCGGCCTCGTCCTGAATTTTTTGGATGCGCTTTTTGTTGTCTTCAACGGCGTCCTGCTGGCGTTGATAAGCGCGGATGAGTTCCGGGCGTGCCTTGTCGGTTTCCCCCAATGCAAGATAATTGAGTGCCTCATAAGTGTTGAGCATAATACCGTCATAAGCCCGGCCTTCATACGGAAGATTGGCTTGGTTGGATAGCAGCGCGCCTGCTTCATGGCTGACGCTCACTTTGGCTTTTTGCGCGTAATCGTCAATCTTGTCCTGCGCCATGTCGAATGCCTTGTTGCTGTCGTCGTATTGACCGTTGGCGCGGAGCACCGCTCCCTGTTCCAACCGCCAGATGATGGCGTCCTTGTTATTCGCGTTGTCGTCAGCCTTTTTGGTGGCTTCGACCACGGCATTTGTCAAATCGCCCTGTTGCCAATAGTTAATGACGTGATTCTGTTGTTGGTATGTGGTGCAGCCGGTTGCCAGCAAGCCAGCAACGGCGGTAAAAAACAGCGGCTGAATGACCTTTTTTAGGGCTACTTTGCTGATGATTTTCAATTTGAGTCCTTCTGATGTGGATTCAATCTGCATTCACGCGCTCACTGCGGCTTGCGCAGAATTGCACCCGTGTCAATGCCTGTATCTTCCAAAACTTGCGCCTTTGAAAACGTGGGATCCACTTCCGTGATTTTCACCTGGCCGACTTTCACCTCTTCGTTGCCAAGTTTTTCCCCTGTATCCGGGTCAATGAGTGCCTTGCCAAGCGCAAAAACATTAAACGTGTCGCCGACAGCCACGCCTCCACCATCGCCTCGATTGATGGTGACTCCACTGTCGTCTTTAATTAGAACCCTTATCGGGAAAAGCACATCGGCGACGTGGATGGCGATCTTTTCCGCCATGCTGCGCGAGACAGCGACCATCATTTCGTCGCTCAATTCTCCATCCTTCACCGAATAATTGCGCTCCTGCTGGATTTGTTTGAACTCATCATTGCCGGTCTGAAAATTTGCTGATGCCAATAATTTACCTGTTGTTGAATCATAGATTTTCCCAACAATGGAAAGCCGGAACACACGCTTGGTGGCGGTGTCGCCCGTGCCTTCAAACGTGGCTTTTTCGACGTAATCCTGATAATCGTCTACCGTCGCCGTGAAAATGTATTTCGCACCCAAATCCTTGCCGATTTGCGCGGCGGTATTCGGATCAACATTGCCCGACGCGCCGAATTGTTGCTCTTTGGTGATTTCAGCCGCATCGCCGCGACTCACGATGTCAAACTTCCGCGTCGCGTTGATGCTGGCAGTCAACTGGCTGTCCAGCGATTCGATGATGCGGTTCATCTCCAGTTTCTTGTCCGGCGCGAGTGAAGCCGCGAGCGCTGGCGTGGGATTGATGTCCAGAATGCCGAGCGTCGCCTTGTCCTGCGCGGATGCGAGTGCGGGCAATAACGACATCCCCAATGAGACAAAAATTGATTTTAAGAAGAGATTTTTTTTCATGGTTTTTTTAGAATTTTAGTCCGGCTCCATCGAAGAGTGATTTTCCTTTTGCTTCATCTCGAATGTCTATGCGAAAACCGCTTTGTTGTAACATTTGAGCAAACCCACCCATCATTTTCACAGTTCCATCGGTCATTTTTTTTGCGGTTTCTATTTCCTGTAAAAAGGTCACATTATCCTTCCATCGTGCATAACCTGCGTCTGACATTTGCAATGCGACGTTAAACTTTTGCCCTTCTGAAAAATTCACAGTGCGTTCCCAAGTATTAAATCCCTCGCGGGTGATTCGCATTTTATTCAAACCGGGCGGCACCTTGAACTTGCCCGGAGCGGAACCAACAGCCGTCCCATTGACCTCGACGGTTGCGTCCAATACTTGCACGGCAAGGCGGTTGGTTTGAACTAAAACCGTGCCATCGTCGAGAACACGGATGTCTGGAACGGAAACGGGCAACTGCGCCAAATCCTGCATACCGCACGAAACGGTGATTTCAACCATTGCTGATTTGGCGACTTCCGTTGGCAATGTAGTCGCGTTTTGAACGATGGCGTCGGCCAGTTGCCCTGCCGCGTCGTCGAGCAATCCGTTGATGAGGTCGCTGTCGTCGGTGCTCAAATCCGATGTCTGCCGGATGGTTTTGGTGGCCGTCACAGTGCCGCCGCGAATCGCGCCGCCCGCGCCCGCTTCAACAATTTTATAGCCGACACGCAACGTGTAAGTGATGTTAAGCGTAACGATGCCGTTTCCGTTGTAAGTTTTTTTCTCCGAGCCGTAGGTTGTGATGCTTGGAACCAGAATGAAATCCGCGCCCAAGTTCTGCGCGAGCCGCAGGGCGGAAGAATTGTCGTTGAGCGCATTATCCAGCGCGTTGGGCTGATTGTTCAAAGCCTCTGTTACCACATCGCGTGAAATGACGGAATAACCGTTACCCGCGACACGGGTGCCGACCAAATCTTCCAGCACTGGAATCTTGTCGTCGAATTGCGCGCCCGCGTGATTCTCGACAATGATGGCGGTTTTGCGAAGCGGTGAAGCGCCAGAATCGGCGGTGTCGGCGGCAAATAATTGTCCGGCGGCTGTCAAGCCGGCGGCCATCAGAAGAGTGGTAAGTATTCGCATAAATTTTTTAGAATTGAGGAATTGAATTATTGGAGATGGTGTTGTCGTAATCCGTGCTGGCGCAGCCAGCAAGCAACAAACCGGACAGTGAGGCGAATCCGATAAGGATGAGGCGATGCGACTTCATAACCATTTTTTTTATTCCCCGGCTCGGAAACAACTTGGCCTGAATGAATGTCATCATAATTTTTGGAAAATACGCGTCAAGGAAAATGTGGCGTTGTCGGCGGCAAGGGGGTTGTCGGCTCGCTAACAGTTGGCCATTTCTGCAAACCTGGTGTAATTGAATTGACCGAGCTATTTCCCGAATTTGAATTATTTTGGCTATTGTTGCCAGGACAAGGCCCGCTAGGAACTGGCCCGTTTCCGCAATTGAACGAAGCAGTAACTAAATTATCTTGGTTTTCGATTGAGGTGCATGGGAACTGTGATGAGCTGTAGAATGGCAAAGAACCGCTAAACGCTTGTTCATACCAACACAGGTTGCTTTGAACTGGATAATATTTCATGATTTTTGCCACCCCCGGTTGATTCTCCAATTGCGTTATCAATTGCGCCATTTGATTGAGAGGTGTCGAACTAGGAACAGGTATCGCAGCTACAAAGATTCCCATATAATAGGCAGTCATAACATCGGTCTTGTATGGTTGCCAGATAACCCAAACATTTTCGCTCTGTGAAAAAGAGTCTGGTATTGCATTCCCATTTGAGTCCCGTAATCCGAATGAATAGTATTGGGCGATGTATATTTTTGTGCCCACGAATAAAGACCATGTGCTCAACTCGTTTATAGCGGTCATTACATCCCCAGCAGAAGACAATATATCTTCTGCCGAAGATGACAGCTTGGTGAACGCAGTTAAAACATCCGTCATTTCTTGTGCATACGATATTGTATTTTCAGCATTTGCGACATTCGAGGATATAGGGTTACTTGGGGGCACAAAGGTTTCCCAATCCGCTGTAACTTGATATGTCAATGGCACTGTCTGGCCTGGAAGTATGTTGGCCGGTGGATTTATAAGCGTTGGTTTGAAGGTGGCGTTGGGTGCATTTTGAAAATTTACTCCAGCAATTGTGCCAACGACACTAATTCCAACCAACTTCGGAGGCGTGGCCAGCGACAATGTTTGCGCTGTTGTATTCTTTACTTGATATGTGATTGTGAAAGGCTGGCCTTCCGTGGCAACTCCAGTATTTATCGGATATGTCGTATATTCGGGGGCAGAATATTTGGATGTGTTTTCTGATGTGGTAGAATCAGTAGGCTGCACCACCGTTGTGATTTGTTGTGGCGGAAATATAAGGAATTGATAGCCATTAGGAGAGGAGGGTGGAAGCGGTGCTGCCATAACTTCGAGGTCAGCTTGGACTGGAACAATGGGGCTACCAGGAGTCGAACCTAATATGCCAATTTTATCGGTCTCGGAGTTTTGCGTTGGTTGAGAAGAACTATTCACAACCACAGTGTTAAACGAGGTTGATCCTGAATTTGCAGGTCCAAAAACAACGACTTCGATTGGGTCGCCTGCTGCAATCTTCCATTGCCCTCCCAAGGCAGACCCAAATCCGTTTAGCACGATTTCGGTGTCGCTCCAGCTTGCAAGTTTCAGCCCTATCGCATCAAAATTCCCGGACGTGATGCGTCCAGCCGCCCAACTATCCGCCCCCGTTCCGTGATCGCGTATGGCAAGCGATGGAGTCGTGGCATCGTCAATTGTATCCACTGAATCTCCCAAATTCTGCGTCTTTGGCGATGTCGAGCCAAACCCGCTGCCACGGATAATTATTGTCTGTGCGTTTTGCGGCAAGATTGAATTCACGCTGGAAATGGTTGGCGCGGATTGTGCCGCCTCGCAGCAGCCAGTCACGGCAAGAAGAAGAATACAAATTCGTTTGTGGAAAGCATTCATTTTCGTTCGCGCTTTTTCACGTCTGAAACAGCATCATACAGGTTGGGGAAAATTTGCCAATTTTTTTTAGAAAATATAAAGCTGGGATTTTTCTCGCGGCTTTCGCAATGGGTTTTCAATTTGTGCTTTCGCCGGTTGCGCTGACGGCGCGGGCACCGGCACAGGGCATCGCTGTGGAGCACCGCAATGAGGGAAGAAACATTGCTCAATTTTGCTTCGGCCTGCGGTTCGGCGAACGACCGTCGCCGTGCCGCAGGCGAAAGCACGCCGATCATTCGGCTCAAACAGATGCCGCTCGTGACGAGCGCGCGGTTTTGCGGAGTAGAACGGGCGTCGTCGAGAGGGATACGGGGCGACGTGCAGCCCGTGGAGCGCAGCAAACCGCGCGTTGGTCACGGCGGATAAAGTTTTCCGGCTTTTTGCCCGCCGCATGAAAAGATTATTGCACCCAATAACTGGCTGGCTTCGTCAGAAATTCCGCCAGTTCAATTCCCTGTCCACCCACGAGCAATTTGCGCTTCGGTTTGAAGTGCGCGGCAAAAGCCTCCATCCCCGGCAGTGATTCAGCCCGGCGTCCGCTTTTCACTTCGATGGCAACGGTGGTCTTGCCTTGGCGCAGGACAAAATCCACTTCTTGATTCCGTTCGCGCCAATACGTCAATTCGATGTTCGTGCCAAAGCTGGTGTTGAGCAGATGCGCGCCAACGCAGGATTCAACCAACCGCCCCCAATAATTGCCGTCCTGCCGCGCTTCCGCCGCCGTCCGATTATCTTGCGCGGTCATCAAGGCCGTGTTGAGCACTTGCAATTTTGGACTCGAACCGCGTTGGCGGACGAGTCCGTGAGCATATTTTGAAAGTCCCGCGACCATGCCCGCCCCTTGGAGCAATTCCAAATAATGCGCGAGCGTCACGGTATTGCCCGCGTCCGTGAGTTGGCCGAGCATTTTCTGGTAGGAAAGAATCTGGCCGGAATAGGCGCAACCAAGATGGAACAGTTGTCTTAACAGCGCGGGCTTGTCCACACGATTCAGCAGGAGAATGTCGCGCGAGATCGTGGTCTCTATGAGGGAATCTGCAACGTAACGCCGCCAGCGTTCCGGTTCAGGAATCAGATCGGCAGAACCGGGATATGCGCCGTAGAAAATGAATTGCTCAAGATTCCAGCCGAAGGCTTCCCGCATTTCCGCGAACGACCAATGTGGCACGGCAATCACCTCAAACCGCCCGGCAAGGCTCTCGGTCAATCCACGCTGAATAAGCAATGGCGCAGAACCAAGCAGCACGACTTTCAAAGGCAAACCGGCGTGCGTGTCCGCGTCCCATAGTAATTTTACCACGGTTGACCAGTCAGAAACTTTCTGCACTTCGTCCAGCACCAACAATGCGCCCGTTTTGCTGTCGCGTGCCATCAAGCGCGCCGCGTCCCATTGCTGTTCAATCCAAGTGCGGTCACGCATTGACGGTTCATCAGCGGAGGCATAATGCGCTGGCAGCTTCGATGCCTTGATGACCTGTCTGACCAAAGTGGTTTTACCGACCTGACGAGGGCCGGCCAACACTTGCAAGAAGCGGCGTTTTTCCTTGAGCCGTTTCAGCAGTTCGTCATGGAGCGTTTGGCGCGTCATACAATTTACTCAATACGTTGAGTTAATTTACTCAATACAAAAGCAGGGTCAAATCTTTCTTAAGGGCTTCGGTCTGCGGTCGGCGAGCGGAAACAGTGGAGCGGAGACGAAGAGACGGCGGGAATGGAGTTCGGAGTGCAACGCCGCCGCCGACCGCAGACGGAAGCCTGCCGCTGATGCGGCCAAGCCATTGCCGCTCGTGACGAGCGCGCTTTTTGCGAAGCAGAACGGGCATGGTCGAGCGGGGGAAAGGGCCGACCGAAAGCCAGTGCAGCGAAACAAAATGTGCGTTGGTCACGGCAATCAAAGCCATCTGAAAATTACTCCGACAAAATAAAATGAGCCTTACTTTAGCGCGGGATACTGCCAAGAAACAAAGATGAGAAAATATTCCGGCTTGGACAGCATTTTTCCAAAGCGATTAGCGAAGCTCACGCCTCACTGATAAAAATATAGCCTCTGCCGGAACGAGTTGCGGGGTCAAAACGACCTGGGATTATGCTTGGACGTTTCCACGAAAACTGGCATAGCCAATGACAATGAACATTCCGAAACTCGACAAGTTTACATATAAAATTGCTCTTTCATCGCCCGCCCATTTTAGTGGCGATATGACATCCGATTCTTTCTGTCTTACGCACGCTTGGCCGCTGCACAAAAACAACATGGACATATTTGACGATTCAGGCCGTTTCGGACGCTCCTTCTTTGTGTTGACCTTTCGAGAGCGTGAGCTTCCTGAAGATGAAGAAAAGAATCGCCAACCACCACATTATGATTTTGTTGGAGATTTTTTTTGCGTTTTGCTTAGTGCCTATTTTGGAAAACGATTCGATAATCTTGGATTTTTTCAATCTCACGGCATTCATTGCATACCAGATATTCAACCACCAAAATTGCGGAAATTAACTGATGCGTTGCCGGTCAGCTCAAAACCCAGAAAAGATTTGGACATAAAATTGGAATTACACGCATCAAAACCGCTTCTACCGATACTTGAAGCTGTATTTCTGGAAATTAACGAAAAGAAACCTGTCGCGAAGGAACTGGAACTTGCTTTCGCTGCGGGCCGTTTTTACCTGCAAGCATTGCAACTTTTTGAATCAGACGCAGAACTTGCTTTTCTCAGCTTGGTAAGTGCTGGAGAAGTGCTTATTAGCGGACTCGACTTTTCAGAAAATGAAATTTACGACGGGGAAACACAGGAGCTACTTTTGGAAATCAAAGAAAAAATGGGTGAGGCCAAATCCGAAAAAGTGCGTGATCGTTTTTTTCAAATTCGTCGTAGGTTTCGTATTGGTTTGGCCAAACTTGTAAATAAGGCGTTTTTTGAAGGGAGCGAAAGTCGGGATGAATTTTCCAAATTCAAGCAGGATGAATTTGATATGAGAATTGCGGCAGCTTATGACTTGCGCAGCAATTTCTTACATGCCGGGAAAAGATTTGGAGTGTGGGTTGAAACCATGGGCCACATGAATGCAGAAGTGAGTATTGGAATGCCAGCTTATGGTGATGCCGAGTGGAAAAAACTTATCTCCCGCATTCCGACTTTGGTTGGAATGGAACGCGTAATTCGCTTTTGTTTGCTTCGGTTTTTGCACCAAAGAGTTTCCCCTCTCCATGAGAAATTGAACTAGAAAAGTGTGTGCCTGAAATTTGCCAGCGTCAATTGCGCTTGCGATTTGACACGGCTTCGGTCTGCGGTCGGCAAGCGGAAACAGTGGAGCGTAGACGGAGAGACGGCGGGAACGCAGTCGGAGCGCAACGCCGCTGCCGAGCCGCAGACGGAAGCCCGCCGCTCATGCGGCCAATACGAATGTCGCTCGTGACAAGCGCGCGGTTTTGCGGAGTGGAACGGGCGTCGTCGAAAGGGGATGGGGCGACGGGCAGCCCATGGAAAGCAGCAAACCGCGCGTTGGTCACGGCGGTTAAAGCTTTTTGTGGAAACTAGCCGGTTGGAGGAACGAATCCACGGCGCGATGCACAATGGCAGTTTGAAAGTGCAGTCGTGGCTCAAGATCATTATTGAAATCGCTTGTCGTATCGCTGGAAAAGCTTCTCAATCTCATTTTTGACGTTCACATAGTAGCTCATTTCCTCACGAAATCCTTTGCGCGGGTCGCCTTCAAATGACAGCCAATTAAAGCTGCCGATGACGGCATACTTATCATCCACGAGCAAAATCTTGGCGTGGGTGTCGCCAAATTCCTTGAAGTGTAAATTTGGCTTTCGGTAAGCAAGATCGGAAAGGAACCGGATGGCCTGCTCTCCTTTATCTCTTCCAGGTCGCTGGTTGTTGTCGTCCCCGATGCCGTAGCCGATAAACACCTCAACACCACTGTCCACCAAAGCGCGGATTTTCTGCAACCTAAGATTGTTCAGAACCCGGTCGGTAATCCAAGGTGAAATAATCAACAGTCGATTCTTCGCGTTATCGAGGCTGCGCATGAAGAGCGGGCGATGTTCGTGAACTTCGAGGTGTCGCACCACTATGGAACTCAAATCTGTTTCGACCTTTGTTCGCTCGGCTTTCAGATTTTCGATTTGTTTTTTGAGTTGCTCGATTTCCACCCGTGAGGTTGTGTCCTCGATTGCAAATTCTTTTTCCTCAATTTTCGATTCGATAAGCCCAACTTTGGCTACGAAAGGCTGGAGCGATGCTCGCACAGTAGCAGCGCCTTGGGTTGCTCGCTCGGTTAGGAAATCGGGCAACACAGACGCGATTTCACTTTTGGTCTTGGCAACCGAATCCTCGACTTGTTCAAGGATGTGAAGCGATTTGACACCATCATAGCGTGCAAAGGCATCACTGATTTGCTTATGTGGCCGTCCATCAACGAAGAAATCCACATGAATTTCGCGTCCGCGCTCTGAACGGAAAACCAGCATGGTAGCCTCTTGGAACCGGCGCATCCTTTTGCCCATGTGAACGAGGGACATCACTTTTTCTATGCTTTTATCTTTTTTTACGCCGGCAACTGCCTGCGTCAGATCCAAAGCTGCGAGATCGTCAAATTCAGGGGCCTTGTCGTCCGGGAAGGCGCGAATCTCTTTTAGCCCGTAAGCACGAGCATCCACGCCAGTGAGCAGTCTGTCCCGGCGAACCGCGAGCGGCTGGCGCGTGATACCATCGATGGCCAGAACGAAACTCTCCCGCTTGGGTTGAACCAGCATCACCTTTTTGATGGCTTCCTGTCCCTTCGCTGTGACTTTCGCTATCGCGATTCCATCCGGTTCCGGCGCGTAGCCGATGAGGTCGTCTGTGATCAATTCACCGAGACGCTTTTTTACAAAAACTTCATCT
>Ga0181516_10000518_pt1 | contig 35129 bp, 29 predicted proteins | sample PEATcosm2014_Bin_25_FD_121104 | JGI IMG/M metagenome (GOLD analysis project Ga0181516, IMG submission 121104) | Peatland microbial communities from MTU Mesocosm Facility, Houghton, MI, USA - PEATcosm2014_Bin01_10_metaG | ecosystem: Environmental > Terrestrial > Soil > Wetlands > Peat | place... | reverse complement strand
TTTGCGATTGGCGACCGGGTGCAACTGACAGCTCCAAACCGAGGCCTGCAGGTATCAAACCGAGACCTCGGAACGCTGAAAAGTTTTGACGACGCAGGACGCATTACCCTGCGGATGGACAACGGGACAGACATCACCTTCGACCCGCGAGAGATGCGTCACTTCGACCACGGGTACGCTGTTACGTCTCACAGTTCGCAGGGGCTGACATCGGAGCGAGTCCTGGTCAACGTGGATACGGATGTTCACCCTCAGCTCATAAACAGCCGCTTCGCATATGTTGCGGTCTCGCGAGCCTCCAACGAAGTACAAATATACACGAACGATGGATCGAATCTTGCTGAACGGCTCAGCCTTGATGTGTCTAAAACGTCGGCTCTACAGTCTATCGGGTCGATTGCAGAGCAGGTTCAAGGCAAGTTGAAATCGATTCCCAATGCCTTGGGTTTGAGCTTATGAAGCAGGTCTTTGCAAAAGCCTGTTCAGAACTGCAGGCGAAAGCCAGGAGCATAACCCGGCTGTTGGTCCTCCATCACAACGATCGCAGAACAGATCGCATTGAGCTGCTGCCCGAGAAAGCACGCTCCACTCAGAGGGCCAAAGTAGTAGAGAAGCAACTCTTGCGCTTGATGTCGTTTTACAAACTCGCGAATCATACGCTTGCTGCTGTCCACGAACGCAACCACGTCTTCTGCGGTTCGAAAGGTGTTGGCACCCAGACCATGACTCGGTTCAAGAAAGAGAGCGGCTTTGACGCCGGAACGCTGTTCAATGTCTCGCAAGACATCTTCCTTTAGATCTCCGGTGACGCTGATTCCGCAGGTTACCGTCACTTTCGCGAGCGCCGTTGCGTCCCCGCTGTGCATCTCAGTTTCGTTTGAAACCTTCATGGCAAAATCCGAAGGGCAGGCGTCCGATCGCCAGCGGCGGTCTTCTGACTGTTCCACCTCGATCACATAGCCCGCCACCGTCGAGAACACGTAGCCAAACCCGAACCAGGCGGAAAGCCTGGCCAACCCACGTGCACGGATCAACTTTGACGATTGCTGCGAAACTTGACCTTCCAGCGCAAGCAGCTGGGGCATGAGAGTCTCGTCCCAGTCCGCCTGGCGCCGAATCTTGTGGCCCTTTTTGTTTTCTATGCCCTCGAAGTACTCGCGCCAGTCTAGGACGTAGTCCGGATTGAGCTGAAAGACCCTCTTCTGAATGGTGATGAGATGGATGGTAATACCAACCTTTTCTGCCTGATCCTCACGGAGCCTGTGTTCAGTCAGGATTTCCTCGAGTATCTCCTTGGTAATATCGCCCTTCTTCTCGATGATCCAGTTGCGAATAATTCCGGAGCAGGCAATCAGTGCGGCTTCGTCATGTTTCAGCCCTAAGTTGTCCATGCGCTCGGCCACGCGATCCCGAATCTCCTTCCAGCATCCTGCGCCCAAATGGAACTGTATCGATCGCATGAAGGCGGCAAACTCAGCGTCATCGATTCCAAGGTGGGTTTGGAGGCGGACGCGGAGTTGACCCCCTTTTGAACGCTCACCAAGAGTGAAGAATTTATCCATGATGCGATCGTCGTTCCCGTCGACGAAGGCCCCCAAATCTTCCTCGGAGCCAACCCAAAACCAATTGCTTACCAGGTGGAGGAGGACCGGCTCTTGCGGCCGATGCTCTTTGAGCGTTCGCCAGGTCTTGTGAAACTTCTGCAGAAGGCTCGTGCCGTTTGGCTTGTGTTCCAGCAGATTGTCGACGCCGTAGCTGGAGGAGTAGTTAGCGTGGAATTTGATCTGAAAGAAGTAGTGATAGAACTCGTCTGCGGCATTAGCTCCCAGGTTGCGATAGACGGTGACATCGTCCACCGACCCACCTTCCGGGTCTTCGACGCGGACATGGCTCACTTTCTCTGAGTCTTTGAGCAACCGCAACGCGTTCCACCATCCGTAGAGGTGTTGATAGTCATCGCCCGTCAGACGAGGGATCACTTGATTTGCCATATTGTCCTCCTTCTAAGAACTTGTCGCATTGAGATAGCGTGTGTCTTCGAGAGCCTTTTTCGTACACATAACCGGCAACGGTTCGGTGCATTTCTGTGCCGCCGACGATCAGCAAGATGGGCTCGGGGCAAGCGTAGTGCGGCGATGTCCCGATCTCCGCCATCTGTGCCGAATCGACCGGGCTCGGATTAGGCGGAGCCCCAGGATGAAAATGCCACTCTCCCAAATAAAACGCACTGGCTTTGCGCCAAGAGAGCTGGAGCTTCCTTTTGAGCCCGCGAACACCGCGGTCAAACCAAGTATTCCCGCGTTTCGAATCGATTGGTGCGGAGGTCACCTCAGTCACAAAGGCCATCGCGTGATCGCGACTGTAGTGACCGATGAGAATACCGCCGGTTTCCTGGTTCCCAGCTTTTTGACACTCTGCCATCAAGGATGCGACATGGGCAGCTTCCAGGCGAAAGCCGAAGCGGTTGTCGACCGAGCGGAGACACAATTCTTTGCCTGGTATGAGCATGAGCACGGATCAAAGAACCTCAAAAAGGCCGGCGTTGGTTACTACGTCATATTTCTCCGCGAGGAAACCGATCGCTTTGCATGCAGCTTGGGTGACTCGTTCTACTCGCGCGGGAAAGACCGGATGCCAGCATCCGATCCCTTCGCGCGGGAAGGCCTCTGGCCCGTGCTTTTCGAGATCATCTGACAGCAACGCCGAGATCACTGAGAAAAAATGGCTGGAATCGAACCTGTCTTTCTGTGCGTAGGCGTAGAGCCGTTCTCCGCCATAGCTGATCGAAAAGGAACTCAGAAGCGTCGCGGGACTCCACTCTATAGAGTCAAGCGCTCCTGCGACCCCGTCTTCAGCGGTGCAATCAATGACCAAAGCTTGTTCCAGGGCCAACGATCGCATCTTAGCGTCGTCGGCTGAAAATCGAGAATCAAAGCCTTGGACATCCGCATGGGGAGAAATGCGATTCAAATGTTGGGCGAGAGCGGTCGCTTTACCGTGACCGATGTCGCTCATGTCCAGCGTATGCCGAACGAGATTGCCTACAGCGAACACATCTCCATCTACGATGGCCAATTTGTGCACGCCACCACGCACTAAGAGCTCCGCTAAGGTGGCGCCCAAGGCACCCGCTCCTAGAAGCAGCACACCGCCCGCGGTGAGCTGCTCCGGCAACTGCCCACGGGAACCGAGGGTCTCCGGGTTCCAGTTCTCGCTCGCAAGCCAGTCAATGGGGCCGCTCAGATTCAGAGAGTGATTCCGTTCCCAGAAGACGGCCTTCGGATATCGATGTTGCTTCTTCTTCTCACCGCGTGCCCTGAGGATTGGGAGCTGGATAAAGAACCAGTGCAGTTGGATATGGGGACCCGACACGGTCTCGGGAATCGGAAAGCCTAAAGCCATGAGAGGCGCGCTGGCGTTGCGGAAATGGCCGTAGGTATCGCGAAAGACCTGATCGAGCGAAATGCTCTTGCGGGCAAGCAGATCGGAGAGCTGCTCCCACGTGTCCGGCACATGCCAGTGATCTACGAGTGGTTCATCCAGAAGCTTGATCCAGAGTCCCACCTCCTGCTGCTTGTCTTCGCGGACCAATCGGCCCCAGGAAGGCTCAAGAATGGAACTGCCTGCCTCGTCGAAGAAGGACGACACGATCCGTATGGTTGGGGATGGGTTAAGAAGCTTCGAACGAAAAACACCAAAAGAAGTTCTCCTTGCGTTCCAGATCGGGAAGGTATAGGCACCTTCATTGAACGCTACCATCTCCGTGCCGCTGGTGGGCAATGGGGGCACCTCGTACGGATCCCCAGGCTTTGACAGATTCCCGGAAGCTGCAAGTTCGAGCCATTCGAGAGCCCGCTCTATCCTCCATCGCAAGCGCGTGTCCGCGTCCATCGGCTCGGACTGGCTCATCTTGCGGAGAACGCCGGCCGCGGGATGCGTCAGGCATAGATTGCCGCGAGTCCAGGCACGGTCATCTTTGCGGCTAAGCGAGTTGTGGGACTGGTGCGGGAACGTCGTCCTGATTCCGCCCGACCGGGCCGGATAGATCTCGATGCGGCCGTCGGGGTAGGAACTGGACGAGACAACATACCATCGCGTCTCGGACGGTACGTCCTCACTCGCGTTCGCACCTATGTCCAAACTGATTTTCAGCGTCCATTGCCCGGACTGCGCCTGCGCCCAGTCTTCGATAAGCGTCACGCCTGGCAATGAGTCGAGCGCGCGACGTCCTCTACGCAGAGGCTCCGGTATCTGGGGTTGCATTGTCACTAGGCAAAGCGCCCCCGCGTGACCTCGCTGCTCACGGTTCGAGGAGTGTAGCCTCCCTTCGGCGGATCATTCGATTCGTCCGGAGCCGACGGGAAGCAATCGCCGAACAACGATCTCCAGTGGTCCGCTGATTCCCTGATCGTCGTTGCGTCGAAGGCTTTTCGCGCGATCACCGCAGCGGATTCGCAGTGCTCGTAAAACGCCTTGAAATCTTCGAATGAGAGCCGGTGCAGCACGTTATGGCTTGGAACGCCTCGGTCAGGCAAGAACGGCACCGATTCTCTGCCGATAGCGTCCTGATACCGCTGAGTGATCTCCTCGAGGGTAAGAACTACACCTTCGGCAACGGTACCGACCCTGTCCGGACAGGAATCGCCAATGATGTGCTCCAGAGGATATCCCTTCGGATATTTCGACTGCGAGTGGCAGATCCGCCTCCACCACTTCAACGCCTTTACCACATTGACGAAGTGGCTATTAGTGTTCCGGTTCTTCTCCCACGTCCACCGAATTTGTTCGAGAGGATGTGTGTCTTCCCAGCATTGCAGATCGCGGTCTGGGATCTTTAACGGATTCGACTTCTGCTCCGGCTCCTCTTCCGATTTCCGCAACGTCTCCTGAAAGCGTCCGAAGCGATGATCGAGAGCAAGCCAGTTCTGATTGAGGCGCCAGTCACGTACATCCTCCGGCGTGTCGAACGATTTGACCGCATCGGTGAGCAGCAGCTTGCGGTCGGTCTCTGGCGGATTGGCAGTGATGACCATATCGAGATCGACATCCCCATCGGTGATCGCTATCGACCGGTTCTGCCGCTCGTACGAATCCTTGTAGTGCCTGTCGAGAAAGGGCAGGAAGAGCTTGACTGCGGCATCCGGTGTATTGCGGGGATCGTCAGAATCAATATTGGTCACCACAATCACGTCCACGTCCGGCCTGTGCTTACCCTCTGGGCGCACCGCAGTTGCGCGTCGATAACTTCCCTGCAGAAACGTCGAAATCAGCAAGTCGCTGGTGTCGTCGTCTTCAGCAAGCCGATTTCGAAGCGTCTTGTGGGCAGCCTGATACGCCGCCCGCTGATCATCAGTCGGTCTGATCTCGGAGAGAAAATCTGTAAAGTAGCTCGGCAACGTGCTCATGAGTGATCCTTTCAACCGCAGGTGATCTAATGCCATCCCCAAAAAGGTTGGCTACGACAGTGGGTACTTCGGTCCAAACAGGTCGCGCCAAGCGCGTAACGCATCGCCATTCTTACCTTGACGAACGAGGTCAATCGCCAGCGTCGCCTGCTTTGCGGCTTGCTTGAGAGCAGTACAGGCCGCTTGCTTTTTTTCTTGGGTCATCATGTCGCTGACCGGCGTGCCGAGCCCTGCCGGGTCGTTCCATGTATCGAAAATGCGGTCAGCAAATGTAGCAAATGTACTCTGAAACTCGTAGTCGAAGCGCCCACCAAAGGGAGGGTGTAAGCATTCCAATGCCATGACCTCGATCAGGAACGATGGCTTGATTGGTTTGTCATGATGATTGTTCCAATACTTCAGCATCCGGACGATCCCTTTCCATTCGCCGTTGTATGCCTCTTGTGCCTGAATCGCTTTTTCCGCATGAATTTTAGGATTCGTCTTGATCCACTTGCCTTCGGCTTTATCTGGAATTTCGTAGTCCTTGCCGCAAGCGACCGCTGGTACAGCGTCCATACTCACTACGCGGTAGTCGGTATTGTCCTCGGCATCGATTACCACCCCGAAGTCCACACATACGGAGCGGCGTTGCTGAGAGACAGCCTTAGAGCCGTACTTCTTCGCCAGTGATTTCTCGAAGGCAGTCAGCACGTTTGCAGGATGCTCATCACGGTAGTGCTTTTCCTTCTGCCCGAGCACGCAGAAGATGTCAACATCCTTCAGTGGTTTCGTCTTCGTATGCCGGCGGTACGAACCCGTCAGAAAGTCGTCATCCAATGCAAAGTCACCACGCAAATGTTCACGCATCTCATGATGCCGTGAAGATGCGTTGTTCTGTTCACGCTCGTTGAGTTCGAGACGGCTCCTGAACTTGCGAAAGGCTTCATCCAGCGTCAACATTTTCAAGACACCTTTCTGTAGTAGCTCGTGCCGGCGCCCAGCCCACTGTGCTCAATGGTCGTGCCAAGGCTTTGTTTGACCATGCCGGCTGTCGAGCGGAACGGTGTAGTAGACCAGCCATCAACATCCGGGCGCCCGCTTTTTGTTCGGCAGATGATACTGTACTTGCTGCTCCCCGGCCACACTCCAGCTTTCTTGATAGCTGTCTTGATCTGCTCGGTGTCTACCCAGAAACGGCCGGCGCCTTCACCGCTCCACGCGTAGGCGATGTCGATATCCCAACGTCCAATCAGTGCGTCGGTCGAAGGGTTATAGACCTCCAGCACAATCGTTTCGAGGTGTTTCGATTCAATCCACGTCTTGATACCGCGCTCAAGTACCGTCCAGTCGTCTGCAATCTGGGTAGGGTCCAATCCGCTTAAGCGGACGATGTCCTGCAGGCTGCGCAGGATGTTGTCCGTGACGTAGGTCACGGAATGCGTATAGGTGTTTACGGCAACGAATGTGCTCATGATTTGAAAAAAGCCTCCAGATCGACAGTCGTTTCAGTGGCACCCGTCTTGCCTGATTCTTCCTCGTCGCTGTCGAGGACCGTCTCCAAATCTCGCGCGGTTACGCGCTTGCTTTTGCTCTTGAGGGCGTTCTTGACCCAGGAAAGATCGTCAGCGGGACAAGGGAGCGACATGTACCAGTCGCCGTCAGTCGTATCGAACGACAGCGCCGTTTCGTTCGCATCATCCCCCTCGACAGCATCATCGTTGTACAGGCAGTAGATGCGCACCCGCGGTCCTGCTCCCCAAACCACAATCGGCGATGTCATGGCCTCCCGCGAGATCAGCGACGCTGCCACGCCGGCAACGGACGCAAGTTCGGCCGAGGCGGCAGACCCCGGCTCTGGCGCGAGAAGCTGGCTGATGGCACTCCACGTTGCGGACGCGGTGCGCTCCGGAATAGAAACAAATCGCCTGGCAACGACTGTCACAGTTTCCCCTCCGGGTTCCTTTCCTTGACCGCCTTGTCCGCCGCACGCAGCAGATCATCCAGCTTGAGTTTGTTCGGATCGGCGGCAGTCTCACGATGCAGCGTGCAAGCCGACGCCACCATCTTGCGAATCTGTCTTCCGTCGAGCCCATAACAGGCTTCAGCAACCTTGTGGAGATCCCGGTGATGTGACAATTCCTCTACCTTCGGAAAGACTTTCGAGAGACCCCGGAGCGTATCGGCAAGAATCTCCTTGCAGGCTTGCTTGTCGGGCAACGGAATTGTGACCAGGAGGTCGCTTCGAGAGATGAAGGCCGAGTCGATGGCCTGCGGGAAGTTGCTGGTCGCTACTAGAAGCAAGTTGGGGTATTGCTCGCCAAGATGGTCCAACTGCACAAGAGCGGCATCTGTCGCGCGGTGAATATCAATCGGGTTGGCCTCCAGGCTCAGCTTGCTGCGGTCCACGGCAATGGTTTCTACTTCGTCCAGCAATACGAAGGTCGGACCTGCTTGGGCGTACTCGGCAATGGTCTGCCCGAACAACTCGGTCACTGCCTTCTGGGATTTGCCCATCGCGGAGCTGGAAAGGGAGTGTGGTTCAACTTCGAGGTACGCAATCTTCTTCGCTGGGAGCAGACCCGCTGTCTTGGAGGCAAGGCCCCGGGCGAGAGACGTTTTGCCGGTTCCAGGTTTACCCACGAGCATGATGATTCCGTGGAGAGGAATGACCGTGCGACTCACCTTCGAGCGCAGGGTAAAATTCAGCAACGCCTGACAGAGCAAGGAATCCTTCAAGTCATTGGAAACATGGATCGAATCCCACAGTTCCGCATGATCCTGTGGCCCCAACGACCGGGCGATATGGATTCCCTTGATGTCTTGCCGAGTGCTCAAAATCAATCCCCTGTACCCCAAATTGCAACCTTTGGAGGTGTTCAGTAATCCAACTATACACGAATATTAAACGTTGACAAGTGTGCGATTTTCAACCTATTGTAAAAAAAGGAGGAAAACATGCCAATCACCAAGCAGGAGCTCGGGAATCGGCTGCGTCTGCTACGCGAAAACCGTGGTTATACGCAGGAGGATGTCGCCGCAGTATTGGGAATTTCCCGCTCTGCTGTTGTCCAGTTGGAGGGGGGCAATCGAAATCTGGACAGCGTTGAACTGATGGCTTTGGCGAACGAGTTTGGTTTTGACCCGAAGCAGCTTTTTGAAGAGAAGTTCGATGCAGTTCAGGATTCGGTAACGGCTTTGTTTAGGAGTGATAGCGAACTCGCAACCAGCAAGGAACTAACCCATGCTGTATCGCAATGGTCAACGCTGTGCAGACAATTCACGAATTTGGAGAAACTGGTGGGAGCCGATCGGAAGAACGTCAGTCCTGCTCAATACGACTTGGTTTCTCCAAAAAGTAAATGGGAAGCGATTCAACAGGGTGGTCTCATTGCCGACTATGAGCGCAACCGCCTTCGATTGGGTTCGTCGCCATTGTTGGAACTCCCCGAAGTGATCGAAAGCCAGGGTGTCCGAGTGGGACACCTGCCATTGGACGATACGATTTCCGGTCTCTTTCTGGCCGACCAAGAAAACGGGCTTGCCATCCTTGTGAACTCGAACCATAGCGAACAGCGTCAGTTGTTCTCGTTCGCGCATGAATATGGGCATCTGTTATTCGATCGCCAAGTCAAGGGCAATGTCAGCCGCCTTGCAGATCGGGAGCATTTGAACGAGATCAGAGCGAATGCTTTTGCCGCTACGCTACTTTTGCCGGAACAAGGAGTCAGAGAGTTCCTTTCGAGTGCCGGAAAGAGTCGCGATTTGCCCCTCTTCCAAGAGATTTACGACGAGGGAGGAGCGGCAGTAAAGGCTCAGCGCCGGGAAGCATCAGGTCCAATTGCCGTGCAGTTCTATGATGCTGTTCATTTGGCCTTCTATTTCGGCGTCAGCTATGAATCTGCTCTCTGGCGATTGAAGACGCTCAAACTCATCTCTGAGGAAGAACGCGCGAACCTTGCTTCTCAAAACGAAAGCGCCTTCGAGTTCCGGAAATTGCTTTGGACGCAAAGCGGAAGACCGCAACGCTCAGCGATCAGAGAAGGCAAATTCCAGCACAAGCTGCTAATGCTGGCGTTGGAAGCATTTCGCCTGGGAGAAATCAGTCATGCCAAACTGCGCGAGGTCGCTAAGCTCGGCGATATCCCCCCAGAACTGCTCGACACTTTCGTCGCGTCTATTGAACCAGAAGATCATACGGAGGCGAAGGCGCTCTTGCCCAACTAGATGAATGTCTCGACCGACGCATGTATCTTGATTAACCTCTTGCGAGCGCATCGTCTCGATCTACTCGGGGCAGTGCCTCCCTATGTCTTCTGTGTGCCCACGGAAGCATTGGGAGAGATCACGTACCCGGACCAGCAGGCGGAACTCAAAGAAGCGCTCGATCGTGGATGGATTCAGGAAACACGCCTGGAGGCGATCGCCGAGTTGCAGATCTTCGCCCGCGCCAATGAGCAGCTCGGCAGTGGCGAAAGCGCCTGCCTCGCCCTTGCGCAGGTACGCAATTGGATACTCGGCACCGATGATTCCAAAGGCGCCAAGTGGAAAAAGGTCACTTCCACCCCCGGCATTCAAGTCCTGAACACGCCAGGAATACTTTTGTTGGCGATTCGGCATGGAGTCTTAACGATCGAGCAAGCGGATGAAATCAAGGCGCTGCTGGAGGCAAACCGCTTCCGCGTGGGTTTTGCATCCTTTCGGGATTTGGTGAACGAATGAGCGAATGGTCCATCTCGCGACTACTGAGCGGTCTGCACGACGATATATCGCGCCGCCTCGCAACCGTCCGCGAGACGCTGGCCCACCCTGGGACCAAAGGCGACGCAAGCGAACGCGTATGGCTGGAATTACTCCAGAAATACTTGCCGAAACGCTATCAAGCGGAGAAGGCCCATGTTGTCGATAGCAAGGGCATCTTCAGTGAACAGATCGACGTGGTGGTATTCGACCGTCAGTATTCTCCGTTCATCTTCAATTTTGAAGAGAGCCTCGTCATTCCAGCCGAGAGCGTGTATGCGATTTTTGAAGCGAAGCAGACGATCAACGCCCAACTGGTGAAATATGCCAGCGACAAAGTTGCGAGTGTGCGGCGCCTGTACAGAACAAGCCTGCCCATACCTCACGCTGGCGGCACATATCCTCCCAAGCCTTTGCCGCACCTGCTCGGTGGTCTCCTTACATTCGAGAGCGAATGGAGTCCTCCACTCGGAGAACCTTTGTTGGAAGCATTACAAAGAGCAGATGCACATGAGCGCTTGGACCTCGGTTGCGTCGCAGCACACGGCACCTTTGGATGCGACGAGTCTGGGTGTTTCGTCCTGAAACCCCAGGGGAAGCCAGCCACTGCCTTTTTGCTGGAACTGATTGCACGCTTGCAAAATAGTGCAACCGTGCCAATGATCGATGTTCGTGCTTATGCCGAATGGCTCGACCGATAAGGAGTTCTTAATGCCGCCGACACAATCGCACCTTTCAGAACTCCTTCTGGAGAGCCGTTTGCACCAACCGGCAGATGCTTTTCGATCGCGACATGGGTTCTCCCCAGATATGGAAGCGGTTCACGCCATTCTTTTCAACTCCAAATATGATCGGCAGGCCAAAATCCGAGCGTATCGAGGATGGCTTGAGAAGAATCAGCCCTGCGTGTTCGGCAAGACCGCGGCAACAAACAAGAACGTCTACATCTGTCTCCTGGAAGAGCATGAAATATTGCGCATGACACGCGGTGATGCGGATGTGATGGAGACGCTCCAGGACCATCGGCAGGTCTGGAAGCGGTTAGCCCTAGAAGGGCTCGCGTCGTCCTTTGTGATTCTATTGACCAGCAAGCATCTCATAACAAGGGAGCCGAACACCGCACTCAAGGAAATTTCCCGCCGCCTCCTTGAGTTGTACATGCAGATTCCAGTGCCAGACGACACCTATCATACTGAGCGCGAGTATGTATTTCTTCGGCGACCAGACAACACGGTCTTAAAGTTTTCGACGCTTCCCAATATATTTTGTGCCCAAGGAGATGGGCGATGGTGGCATGATCATCGCACTCCTGGCGGCATAATGATCACGTCGAACGCACTCGGACATTTCATGTACGCGCGCACAAAAAAGACACAGTTGGACCAGGCGGCTTGTACTTCCGCTTTGGAACAGGCTATGCGTACCATTTCAAATGCTTGCAAAAAGCCTTTGGACGGAAAGATTAAATATCCTCATTGCCCTGCGACCATGTTGGTTCCCCGACAACCGAATGATCCGACACCCCTCAGACCGGCTTCAGACTTTAGCGGCAATTCTCCCGATCATTACGCAGGATACTTCAACACGGATCATCTCATTCCTTCTGTCTTTTTTCAGAAAGACCGCGATCCCGAAAGCCTTAAGCGCTACGACGATCTTAGTCTCCGATACATTTTTGACCCTTCTGCTGATGCGGAAGGGCATGCGGAACTCATGGCTGGTATACCAGCCAAGTGGTACGATGTGCGGCGCAACATGGACCACATCCCAGAATTTGCCGACCCAGAAACAACATCTGTCCTCGATCGCCAATTGCGTGGTCGTCTGGCTAGTTGGCTGGAAGATCGGATTCGATCCAGGTATTAAACCTTTCGCAGGACGAGAGGGTGCCTACTGCTTTCTAGATCACAACGCGGATCGCGATAAAGAGTTATGAGTGAAGCCCGATTCTCGCATGGCGCTGTTTCTCCACTAGGCCGACCGAGGAAAGCGACTCAGCAAGCGCCGTTTTGAAGGATGGATGATGGATCGGTTGTGAGAAATGATACTGGTACGAGGTAGAGGTCAGGTAAGTGTGTCCCAACGGAATCACTGGACCGTGGATGACGCCAGTCACAGCAATCGCGGCCAAGCGCGGGGCGACGCTAAGGTCTGGGTCGCCGCCGCAGTCGGTTTAAAAGCTTGTTCGATTCATCAGCCATCGTTTTTCCTCTTCCCCAAGTATCAGCTGCCAGCGTGAACGTCCCACAGCCTGAGACCATAAGGTAGAGGAACCACATGAAGAACGGATTGCTTCTAGGAGCAGGCTTCTCGTACGAACTCGGAATGCCGCTCACGGTTGAACTCACTGAGGTGTTTCTGGATCTCTTCACCGAGGAGACGGTGGAACGGACGGCAAAAGCCATGTCGTTGCGGCAACCTTACAGCAAAGACCGGCCTATTGACCCGAAAGCGATTATGGCGGGGTGGGACGCACTATTCGCTTACAAAAAGAGTGGGGGTAAGAACTACGAAGCCTTCCTCGCGGAGCTTGAGAACAAAGCCGGTATAGGAAGCCCGACGCAGCCTGAGCGCGATTCGTATCACTCTCTCTTCGACTACTTCTATCGAGTCATCCATACCATCCTCGATCTCTATCAGGAAGTCTCCTTTGCTGTTTTGTATAGCAAGAACAGGGACTGTTTCTCTGCATTGAAGACGTTTCTTTCGGATGAGGAAACCTGGGTTTTATCGCTCAACCATGATCTGAATTTCGAATTCTTGGCGCTAGATTTTGGTCTCCCGATCACATACGGCGATGACCGCGAACTCGAATTTCCCGTGTCCAATTTGGAGCTCACCAAACGAATACAGGTCACCTACACGGAGCGCAAGGGATGGAGCGAGCGGCATCCTGGCTTCCTTAACAAAACACGTGGATTCAATCTGATTAAGCTGCATGGAGGCTTGAGCGAGTTCACTTGTCGGGACAACACGCTCTTATGCAACTTGCAACTTGACAAGCCCTCGTCGCTGGAACTGGCGCAGAGCTACCTTCTTTATCGGCGCATGGCCTATTACGAGAATGGCGAGCCGATCCTCATGGGCCAGGACAGCGCGGTAAGCGATCTCGGCGGCAAGTTCGACATCATTTCGAAATCGATGTTGACGGGCGGAAGAAAATACAGCGGCACCCTCAAGGTCAAAGAGGGCGAAGAAAAACTACAGATATTGGCCGGTGTGTTGAGTGGGCTCGATGAACTCACGATTATTGGCTATGGATTTGGGGATGAGCATATCAACAACCGCTTATCGAATGCGATGTTACTGAACCCAAAGCTTCGAATCATGATCGTTGATCCATACCGAACCGATATTCCGCCATGCCTCCGGCAGTTTGATTACGACGGTCGGACACAACGCGCATCCGCCAGTGCGGCGCAGTGGATGGAATATCGTGAAACGAACATCTGGAATCAGGAGCAAACAAAGACTCTCAAAGAGAACGAGCACTTAAGAACCGAGATTAAGAAGTTCGTGGAAGCTCATCTCAAGCTTCGCTGACTCGCCATATTGCTGTGAAGCCCTCCTTTTCCGGCTGCTTTGCTTCTGCCGCCAAAACCGCTCTTTGTAAAATCGTTATTTAGCAGATACTTGAATTCCTTGCTTCGGGTACACCGATGAAAGTTTTGCTGCCGCCCGCTTTCAGCGTTCTAGAATCGACGCCAACCAACAATCTCATCCGCCAGATCGGCGTTCCGAGCGAAGGCGGTAGACCATGAATCGGCGCCCGACGTCCTGAGCGGAGCCGTTCTCCTGATTCATCGGAACCAGCAGCGCGCCGGGGCCCATATTGCTGTAGAGATGTCGCTACTCTTCGCGTGTATTGCTGTTTGGGTTTGATCTCGTCCACCCTCTACTCCATTTCCGAACGAGACCAGCGCCCGAGATTCCACTCAACATGTCACGGAAGAGATTCAAATAGGTCTTTTGTACGGACGGAAAGGGCCCGTGCCAGCTTCACAATATTTTCTAAGCCCACGTTTCGCTCGCCCCGCTCCACGCCACCGATGTAATTGCGATGCAGGTTTGCCCGTTCCGCCAACTCCTCTTGCGAGTAGCCGCGCTCCTCTCGCAGCGCGCGTAACGCCATTCCAAACAGAGATTTGGTCGAAGCCTTGGGCACATTCCCATGGTTTGACCTTGACCACTATGAGTCTACACACTATGAGTGTGATATTCTCCGGGCAGAGAGACCGACCCCATGGCCGAATGCAAAGAACTCGCCGGCAAAGTCATTCGCGCCTTCACTATCTTTGAGGACTGCCATTACGGGCCGGATAGCCAGATTGGGTTTGCCGACGGTACCGAGGGATTATAACCGTCACTTGGACAAATTCCCCTGCAATCGCGTGAAGACAAAATCGATTCCGGAGGGCGTGTGAGTTTCGAGGTTGCAGCGTATTTCGCGAGCACTCTGTCCAGTGCCACAGAGAGCGATCTTTCCGCGCCTGCATTTCCCTCCACGCCGAACACTAATGAGGGACCATCCGCGGAAACGATGGCGGCTCATATCCCATGGGAAATGCGAACTGACGAGGATCTTCTTTTTCAGGTCGGTGGTGGAAGTAAAGAGGCGCTGTCGATTCTGTTTCAGCGGCACGCCCGCCAAGTCTTCCATGTTGCTCGACGTATTCTGAGAGACGACGCGGAGGCTGAAGACCTGCTTCAGGATCTTTTCATCTTCCTCTTCCAAAAGGCTGGGACCTTCGATCGCAAGAAAAGCTCCGCTATTTCCTGGATCATTCAAATTGCCTACCATCGGGCCATTGATCGACGAAGGTTTCTAACTTGTCGTCAGCACTACAATTTCCAGGAATTGAACGATGACCGGCAGCGTGCCAATGGTGGACAAATCTCGATCAACGACGTTGCCGCCAGGGCACTCTTAGGCAAACTGCGAGACGAGCTCTCGGAAGAGCAGCGGCAAACGCTGGAACTTCATTTCTTTGAGGGCTATACTTTTCATGAAATCGCGGAAAGGACGGGCCAGGCGTTCGGGAATGTCCGACATCATTATTACCGGGGTTTGGAAAAGCTTCGCTCCTTTGTGTTCCCCGGGAAAACCCATCTAAAGTGAGAGAATTGATACAGAATAGCTCCCGGCAGGAGCTTGACCGGTGAACCCTCAATGGCATGACGAGTTCGTTGCCCTATGCGCCCTCTTCCCCTCGGGGGAACTAACCGAAGAAGAGTGGGCACTCTTGCAGGTTCACCTTGCCTACTGCGACTCCTGTCGCGTCGTGTTCGACCAATACAAGCAGCTTGCCTCCGATGTAATCCCGGTCATGGCAGCGAGTGTTTACCCTGAAATAGAGGGCAAATCGGAACCATTGCCTTTCTCCCTGGAGGCAGCCGAGCAACGGCTCATGAGCCGATTGGATTCCCTGCCTCTCCAAAAACAATCGCCGGTTCGACGCAAGATGATCTCCCCGGCATTGCTGGGGTTGATCGCCGCCTGTGCAGTAGGCCTGGCATCTTTTGTCGGCCTTTACTGGATGCACCCCAAGACGGAGAGCGCGACCCGGCAGGAAACGGTCAAGAATCCCGAAGGACCTCCTCAGCCACCCATACCCGCCAAAGCAGAATCCGACCTGCAGCCCAAGTTGGAACTTGCATTGAACGAGGCCGCTACCCTGCGGCAGCAGCTCAATGCTGCAGAGGACCGATACCGTCAATCAAATGCGACCGTCGCCAGCATGGAGCGGCAGCTCGAGGCAGAAGAGGCTGAGCAAAAGAAGATCAGCCAAGAACGAGACGCACTCAGTCAACAACTCATCGCTGCACAGTCCGAAGCGCAATCGCTCCGGGACAAGTCCAACCAAGCCAGCACTCTTACGGCACAGCAAATGACCCAAACGGTCGCCCTCGAAACCAGAGTCCGCGATCTCAGCGCCGCTCTTGACGAGAAGGATCGGATGTTGGCGCTCGATAAGGAGTTCCTCGCGCATGATCGCGATATACGGGACCTGATCGCCGCCCGCAACCTTTATATGGTCGATATTTATGACGTGGGACAAAACGGAAAGACCAAGCCTCCGGTTGGCCGCATCTTCTACACCAAGGACCGTTCGCTGGTCTTCTACGGTTATGATCTGGATAAGGAAGCTGGCCTCAAGCAATCGGTGGCCTTCCAAGCCTGGGGCAGCGGCGACGATAAACAGAACGTGAGTCTCGGCCTCTTCTATCAGGACGATACGCACAAGCGATGGGTGCTGCGATTCAATGACACCAAGACCCTCGCACGACTGAACATGGTTTTCGTCACCGCCGAGCCACAAGGCGGTAGTACGAAGCCGACGGGCAAGCCGCTCTTGATGGCTTACCTGCAGGTTCAGCCGAACCATCCGTAGTTAAATAAAGTTGTTGGTACACATTTCGGCAGTCAGCCGTAGACAGGATGAACCGAACTCATCCTCACTCTCCTGGAGTGCCGTTGCATGAAATCTTTTGTCTGTTTCCTGTTTATTGGCCTGTGTCTATTCCCCTCATGCCTGCTCGGTCAATCCACGAGTGCCACTATCAGTGGCGGCGTGACCGATTCCTCCGGAAAATTCATCCAGGACGCCGAAGTCGATATCGCCAACGACACGACAGGCGTGATCTATTCCGTTAAGACCAATAGTTCCGGGATCTACTTCGTTCCGATTCTGCCACCTGGGCATTATCACGTGCAGGTTTCAAAAATCGGCTTCAAGACGATCATCAAACCCGATGTCATTTTGAATGTGCAGAGCGCTGTCGGGCTGAATTTTTCTCTGCCAGTGGGAGCAAAGTCGGAAAGTATTACCGTCGATGCGGCCTCGCTTTCGCTGAATACCACTGACGCGTCCGTCAGTACGGTGATCGACCGGAAGTTTGTTAAAAATATTCCGCTTAATGGGCGCAGCTTCCAAGATCTCATTTCGCTGACACCGGGCACGGTGACGCAAACTCCGCAGAACACACAGGCCTCTGTTGGATATGCGGGTGACTTCAGCGTAAACGGTCAGAGAACCGAATCGAACTACTACACCGTAGATGGTGTGAGCGGCAACAGCGGCGCCGGCAATGGTTATGGAGGAGCTCAGCCCGGTACAAGCGGCGGATTAGCCGCATCTACGGCTCTGGGCACGACGCAAAGTCTCGTATCCGTGGACGCGCTTCAAGAGTTCCGCGTACAGAGCTCTACCTATTCTGCCGAGTATGGTCGTAGCCCAGGCGGGCAGTTCTCTCTTGCCACACGCTCTGGAACCAGCATCGTTCACGGGAGTGCGTTTGATTATCTTCGCAACAACTTCTTCGATGCGAACGATTGGTTCAGTGATCACTATCAAGTACCGCTTGCCGCGCTGCGTCAGAATGACTTTGGAGGCACGGTTGGTGGACCACTCGTCGTACCGGGCCTTCTCAAGGCCAAGGATAAGACATTCTTTTTCTTTTCCTATGAAGGGCTGAGGTTGACTCAACCTCAAGCCGCTTCGATCCAATACGTCCCTGATGGATTTTTGCGCACACAAGCCCCTGCGGCTCTGCAACCGATCCTGGACGCATTCCCTGTACAGAATGGGATCGACTATGGAAGTGCCGCTAGCCCCAACCTTGCGCAATTCATCCAAGGCTACACTCTTCCAAGCAGTATCGACTCGACGAGTATCCGCGCCGATCATAATTTCGGCACTAAGTTTCAGACGTTTTTTCGCTTCAGTGACACACCGAGCTTTACAACTTCCCGCAGTTTGTCTGTGCTCACAGAAAGCCATAGCAATATACAAACCTACACCTTTGGCCTTACTGGGCAATTGAGAGCACAACTCGTAGACGAGTTCAGGCTTGGGTATACAGACTCGAATGCCGGCGTTCTCGGCAAGCTCGATTCGTTTGGCGGGGCGCAAGTGACCGACCTAGCCTCCGCTGCCGCCGAGGGTTCGTATGCGAATCCCCAGCTATATTTCGATCTCATCTCTTCAGGCATCGGCTTCGCCGCTTTGTCCACGACAACAGCCACCAACCAGAGTCGACAATGGAATGCCGTCGACATTCTCAGTCTCGATTCGGGGCACCAGCAATTCAAGTTCGGAATCGATTATCGCCATATGGTTTCGCCACTTGTGCCTGCTTCGCCGCTAATTGATGCCATCTACGTTGGGCCACAGTCGGTTCTTCAAAACAGCGCATCGATCCTGCTCCTCGAACGATACCTTGGCTCCACGCCTGTCTTCGATCAATTGGCAGCATTCGCACAGGACACCTGGCGTGCGACCCCAACTCTCAGTGTGTCTCTCGGCCTTCGGTGGGAGCTCAGCCCGCCGCCAACTGCCCAAGATGGCAATGACGCGTTTACTCTCCTCGGGAATGTTGGGGATCCGAGCTCCCTCCAGTTGGCTCCAAGAGGAACTTCACTGTGGAAAACGAGCTGGCTCAATTTCGCTCCGCGCTTAGGCGTAGCCTGGAGTGTGCGGAACACACCCGGTTGGGAAACGGTCGTTCGCACCGGAGGCGGCGTTTTCTACGACTCCGATAACGAAGTTGCCATCAATGGTTTTAACGGCCTTGGCTTCTCCGCGTATAAAGAGAGCTTCGGCGCTGCGCTACCCGTCTCGCAGGCTGCGCTTGACTTCTCCCCATCGATCGATCCGCCGTATACGAGCAGTTCCATCTTCGCATTTCCCCGGCATCTTCAGCTTCCTTACACGCTTGAATGGAATGTCAGTCTGGAGCAAGCTCTTCACAAGTCTCAAGTGTTCACAATCTCCTACGTCGGCTCGAACGGACGAAGATTGGTTCAGTTGCAGCAACTCGACTTGGCACCCGTCAATCCGACCTTCGGAACAGTCTTTTATATTCCTTCAGGCATCACGTCAAACTATCAGGCGCTGCAAGTGCAGTTCCAGCGGTCGGTGACCCAGGGATTGCATCTTTTGGCCGCATATACCTGGTCGCATTCACTCGATTATGGCTCGAATGCATCGGCCCTCCTGGTTTCGCGCGGGAATTCAGACTTCGATGTCCGGAATAATGCCAATGCCGGTCTGAGCTGGGATATCCCTACTCTGACATCTCGTAAAGCTGCAGCCGCAGTGCTGGATCATTGGGGGCTTGATAGCAGACTGATTACACGCACGGCATTTCCGATTACGCTGCAAGGGAATCTCCTGACCGACCCCGCTACCGGCAGCCAGTATTACGGGAATCTCAACCTTGTTTCAGGCCAGCCGCTTTATCTTCACGGTGATCAGTATCCCGGCGGGCGTGCCATCAACCCTGCGGCCTTCAGCACGCCCGCTGGGAACAATCAGGGTTCTGCGCCGAGAAACTTCGTGCGCGGGTTTGACGAGACACAATGGAATACCGCTGTCCGCCGGACGTTCCCTATATACAAGGAAGCGACTCTTCAGTTTCGGGCTGAAGTGTTCAACATCCTGAATCACCCAAATTTTGGGTACGTCGACCCACTCCTTACGGACACGACATTCGGTCAAGCGACCAAAATGTTGAACTCCAGCCTTGGGACCATGGCGCCTCAATATCAGCAAGGCGGCGCTCGCTCGATGCAGTTTTCGTTGCGGCTGTCCTTCTGACATCTGCCGCCTCATCGAGCTCCGTTTCCTACTACTTTCGCAATCGATTCCAACCCACTTCTCCAGACCTGATGGAGTGTTATGCCCACTGCGCTCACAATCGCTTCGACAATTCTTCTTGCGCTGACTGAACTCATGGTACCCGCGGCTCATGCGGGCCAGCTGGAGCCCATTACGCCTCGTGATTGCGTTACCGTCCGACGGATTCCAGACGACCGTCTCTCCAGCCCGATTCAGATCAATCCCCAGCACACTCGCGTCGCTTATCTCGTCAATTCGCCGAATCTGACGACGAATCAAAACGACGTGCAGCTCTACGTGAGGGACCTCAAAGGAGGCACCGAGGGAGAGAATGTCCCAGTCTCAACCGGAACCGAAATGCATGATCTGCACTGGTTAGGAGACGGGACCCATCTTTCCGTCCTGACTCGCGATCGGGGCAATCTCGTCATTGCACTGGTCGACGTGATCAGAAAATCCAGGATGGTCGTAGCGCGCCTTAAGGACGCCGACATTCAGGAGTATTCCATCGATTCGCCCGGAAAGACAGTGGTGTTTGCGGCGAATGCCGGAAATTCCAATACGATTGAGCTCACCCACGCCGATATAGAGAAAGGCTACCTGATTCATCCGAATCCACCGTCTGACACGCGCTATCATCAGGCCCATCTGTTCGTTGTTTCAAGAACGGGCAGAAGTGAGTGGTCCAGGCCAATACGGCTTTCGCTTACTTCGCCCCTGACGCACGAGCCAATTCAGTTTCTTTCTTACCTAATTTCGCTTCATCTGAGCCTTTCGCCGGACGGCAAATCTTTGCTCTTTAGCTTTGTAGACAGTGAACACATTCCGAGTGCTTGGTTGAAGAACCCAATTGTAGCTTTCTTCAAGAGCCGCGGCGTTCCCCTTGAGATGATCTCCCAATACAAGCTGACCACACACCAGACTTCGCTATCGTTCGCATCCTCCTTCGTGTACCAGACGCCGGTTTGGAATGCTGACAGTTCGTCTTACGCTGTCGTCGCGACAGAGGCTGTAAACGAAGCTCCAGCAGGAAACAGAACTGGCGATGTAGCAGGCCTACCACCACCTCATGTCTACAGTGTGAGTGGGAGATCGGGGATCGCAGAAGAGGTTATGCCGGCGTCAGCTGTAGCACCGGATATTCTCTCCACAGATTGTAACGAGGGCGTCCTCTTAAGATCTGGCGCTGCCAAGATCGTCCGAATCAGACGTGAAGGCTCAAGGTGGGTAGAACAATCCTCTGTGACCATTCCTGTCCCTACTCCGAGAAGTCTTATCTACGGCCCGCTTGCCAGCGACGGAGAGCATGTCGTTGGTGACTACGAAGACGCTGGAACTCCTCCCGAGGTTTACTCCTACTCGGCCGGGAATGCCTCGATTCAAGTACTCGCCAGATTGAACCCGCAATTTGACCATCTCGACATAGCGCCTACCCGACCGATATCTTGGCAAACGTCTGACGGCTACCCGCTTCAAGGCACCCTCTGGCTGCCGCCAAACTACACCGAAGGCGTGAAGTATCCGCTGGTCATTCAGACAAAGCCGGATGCTGGAGATTTTGCATGTGATTCTGGAGGCAATCACGATCCAGCGTTTGCTCCTCAGCCTACCGCAAACGCGGGCATGATCTATATAGCCAGAACCTGGCCGCAAGATTACAAACTATCGGACGATGCTGCCCACTATCCGAAGGGGTATCCCGGAGGAATTTCGGAAGCTGCGTTTCACATGGACATCTGGGATAGCGCGGTACGCGCCCTTGTTGCGAAGGGCATGGTTGACCCCGCCAAAATCGGAATCATCGGCTTCAGTCGTGCAGGATGGTACACCGAATTCATCCTCACCCATTCAGAAGTTCATTACCGTGCGGCTACGGCCGCCGACAACATCCTTTACAGCTTGGGGGACTACTGGCTACACCAGACCGAGCGATCGGTGCTAGACGGAGAGCTTATCTATGGCGGTCCCCCTTACGGTCCGTCGCTGGACAACTGGCTTAAATACTCCATCTCCTTCAACCTAAACAAGGTCCATACACCCCTGCTGGTGGAGGTATTTGGCGAAGGTGTTCCATATTCTCCAGGCAAGGCGATACCAGATGTCCTGGCTCCCTCATTCGAAGTTGTAACTGGCCTAACGCGGCTCAACAAACCGGTCGCTCTCTACTACTACCCGAATGATGTGCATCAGCCAAACAACCCTCAGTCTCGCCTAGGGTCGCTCCAGAGGAATCTCGACTGGTATTGCTTTTGGCTTCAAGGTATCGAACGCACAGGCCAAGAAGTAGCAGCTCAGTATTTCGAATGGAGGAGGTTGAAAGAGTTGGACTTGAATTCCACAAGCCTTCAACCACGAGGAGCACCGGCAGGCACTCCAAATGAGTACCACGCAAAATAGGATAATCCCCTTTCATCTTGACGGAGTTGGGCGACAGATGAATTTCGTCTGCCGCCCATACTTGTGAAGCACGACCGGATCCAGTCATGGGGTGAAGGCTACTCGTCAGCCTCGTATGCGGCGACCATGGAGGGCAGGTGCGACGCGTCGGTGATGAGCGGGTTGGACTTGCCGTGACCTTGAATCGCTGATGCTGCACGATTCGTGGCGAGGATTCTTGGCTTGGTGTACTTCATGGTGTTTCACCTCGTGGTTTGGAATATCCGTTTGGTTGACATCTGCAGTTGCCGTCCACGCGGAGCTTGTGCGCGAATGCTTATCGCGTCGATATCAAATCTCGAACGTTACAGAGCGATACGTCCTGCGCTCGATTGGAGCCAAAGCTCAAACCAGCCGGCCCGGAGGATTGGCGGGACCCCCGCGGCACCGTCGCTTTCGTGCAGGACCTTCTGGAGCAGTCCTCGATCAATCAACCCGTAATCCTCAAGACGGGAGCGCTCGAAGAGTGACAACAAGCGAGCGCGCTCTGCTTGAAACAATGCAGATGTGGCGCGTCGAATGAAGCCCTTGCGAGGGCGCCCAAGGATAGCAGAAGGAACGATGTCTCTCATCGCTCGTCTCATGAGCGATCTTCGCTGCCCTGGCCTTACGATTTGATTTCGAGGAATTCGAAACAGAAAGTTCACCAGGTCCTTGTCGAGATAGGGATAACGAGTTTCATATCGGATACCGACGTTGTGCGCCGCACTCGGCATGGCATAAAGGATGGACCACCACGCTTGCGCATTGCTCAGAGAACTAGGACTACTTCCGAGCCTTCTGCCGGACATGGGTCCTGTTGCTTCGAACGGATTGAGTTCCGTGCGACGGGGTCTTTTGATCCACGCTGGTATAGCGCTCAAGTCTTCTTCAGGCTGTGTGTAGAGACCGGTAATATAGCGCGCGGTATGGAACAGACGATGAATGAGCGGCGTTCTATCGTTGAGGCACCATACGAATGCCCGGGTCAAAAGCTCCCCGAACTTTCCTGAGACCAGGCAGTCCCCGAGATCCGCATCGGGCGATGGGACTCCACCCAATACCTCGTCGCCTCCCGTACCTGAGAGAATAACTCGATAGCCTTCCGAATCAAGTAGGCGTCGCAATTCCATTTCTCGCTTGGACGTGTAGAGGTCGGCACCGGGCAAGAGGTACCGGCTGGGCTCCGGGGACGGCGGTTGGAAACTTCGATCCGCTAGAGTCGCGGAGAGATGCACCCCAGGTCTTCCCCTGTGCTGTTCCGTTATTTCAAAGTATTTCCTTTCATTCCAATCGGGCTCGGAATCGTCATAGTAGGAGACGGTGTCAAGAATCCGAATTGGCTTGCCATCATCCGCTTCCTTGCGAAGGTGGTCAGACATACAAACGATTGAGGTCGAATCCATTCCACCGCTCAGCTCCGCGAGTATGGGAGCTCCGGGTCCGGTTCGTCGTTGTACTGCCTGCCGGAATAGAGACCGGAAATGCGCTTCATATTCACCGTCGGAAGGATAAGAGATGGTCTTGGACTGGAGCCACTGCCAATGCGGCCGCCGAAGCACGGAGTTCTCGCGGAAGCGTATGAAGTGTGCGGGGGGCACAGCCGTGATTCCTCTGTATGGCGTGAAATCATAGCCGGGCAGGCCCGATATGTAACGTACAGCGAATACCTCGTCCAGGGAGCGTCTCTTTTCTTCCGCGAAGAACGTCTCAAGATAGGTAGACCAAATAATGCAAGTTCCTTTCTGCTCAAAATACAGGCTTCTGGTCCCCGCGTGGTCCCGCGCGAGATAGAGGGAACTGTTTTGTTCCGACCAGAGAACAAGAGACCAATCGCCGGTGAGGTGAGCAAAGCACTCCTCTTCCCACCTCCTGAATGCAGTCAGAATGATGATCGAATCCGCTGCATTCTCATCTTCGATATTCAGCAATTGCCGAAGCTCACGGTGGTTATCGAGCCTTCCATCGAAGGTGACCATGTTGCCACACGCATCGATAAAAGGCTGTGATTCGAGGTGGGAGCGCTCGTGTGTGAGATAGGGCTGAAAGCCCATTCCAATCCTGCCCTTCGTCCCGACAAAGATCCCGTCCAGCGCATAGCGGGTCGTGGCCTTAGCCATCTGGAGCAACCGTCGTTCTTCGACATTGTTTCCCTCGGCCCCTCTTATTCCGAAAATGATGCTCATCGCGACACCTCAGCAACGCTCCAAAACCCAGTAAATATCCAACACGTACGGCTTGTCATTCACGACGGCGCTATCGATCTCGACCCAGGCGTGCGATCGAAACGGAACTATCTGGACTCCGATGACCATCTCTGCTCTCCAGCCATGACGGCGCAACAGCAACGTTGTTGCAGCGGAGCGCTGGAGACACAACACGCGCTTGAAATAGAAAACACAAGCCAGATCCATTGCGTGGCAGAGCTCCGCGCCGGAAACATCCACATACGCACTTCTGGCTCGCACCTCGATATTTCGAACGAACGAATGGAGACTCTTGAAGTCACGCAGCCGCATCATGAAATCGAAATAGAGGAGAAGTAGCCAGCTTTCAAACACGAGCCTCTTCATGATCACCTCCGAACGCGATAGGGATGTCGAGCTCGTTGCACAGGAACGCGACACGCCTAGTGAGGGCCTCTACGCGGACGGAGAGCGGCATACTTGGAGAGTGGCCCCGCTCTTTGCCATAGTCCACGAGGATCGGAGAGCGCTGGCTGCTCCGATCCTGCAAACGCGCGGCCATCTTTCTGACGTGAGCGGGATTGCAGCGATCATCTTCGTCCCCCGACACGAAGAGTACCGCTGGATAGTTCATGCCATCCGCAACATGGTGGTACGGCGAATATGAATAAAGCGCCGCGAATTCCTGCGGATCGGCAACGCTCCCGTACTCGTTCCGCCATTGTGCAGCCCGATCGAACGACTCATAGCGCACCATGTCAAGGAGAGGAGCGATGCAAAGCACCGCGCGAAAGAGTTCCGGTCGTTGGACCATTACCGCTGCCACAAGCAATCCGGAATTGGAACCGCCAAAGATGGCAAGTTGCGCCGGAGTCGTGATGTTCTTCTCACACAGCCACTCAGATGCCGCAATGAAATCATCGAAGGAGACCTGACGATTTCTTCCCCGAGCAGCGTCGTGCCAATCTTTACCGAATTCTCCGCCTCCACGGATATGTGGAAGCACGAATGTGCAGCCCAGTTCCATCATTACGGATGCCAAGACCGAATATCGTGGTGTCATCGATACGCCGAAGCCTCCATAGCTAGTCACGAGTGTTGGCGACGGCACACTTCGGTCGAGTGCCTCTTGAGCTACAAGGGTCGCCGGAATGTTCACTCCGTCTTTGGACGGATAGGACTCTTGCCAGGCGGTGCAAAGTGGCCGCGTGACTGCTGCTCTCCTCCGGTGCCAAAAGTGCAGTTCGTTCGTCACGATTCCGTACTCAAGAATGGCTGGTGGTTCACTGAAGGATTCAAAGGAGAAGAAGAGGTTGTCCACGGCATTGCCGTAATGGCGCACGATCTGAACGGTCCCGTCCGGAGGGAGGGAAAGTTTCCCCAAGTCGTTTCCGACGATGTCCCAACAGTGGATCGAATGACCGATGTGGTCCAGGTAGTTGACGAAGACTTTGCCGCCGGCCGCAACGACTTGTCGAATCCTAGCTGCCTGCTCAGGGACAATCGTCCGAATCTCACTACCGGCGAGGCTGAACTCTACGAACTTGCCACCCGGCGCGTCTTCGTAGCTGATCGCGAAAACACGGCCTCCGTTGAGCATGGGAACGAAGGGGAGGGTACGGTTTGTGAAAACGCAACTCCAGTCATCGGTCTTACTGTGACACGCGATCCAGAGGTCCACCAGAAAAATACCGTCTCGCTGATGCGTCACGGTCGCACCAAGGTGCACCTCATCGGCCGTCAAGATCAGTCTGCTTCCAGGGGTACGGGGCACTTGAAAGCAAATCCGGTCATCTCCCGTCGCTCGAAATCTATGAAAGCGTACCGTATGGTCATTCGCGGCATGCGGTCCTTCCTGGCAGTAGTAGAAGCCCTGGCAATCCGGTGCGAATGAAAAGCCTCTCGCATAACCCGACGGTACGGAATCGGATAGTTTTCGGCCAGTCACAACATCTACGATATGGATGGCTTTCCGGTCCCCTCCTCCATGCCTGAGGTCATACGCAAGGAGCGAGCCGTCTTGAGAGATGCTGTGGATGCCGATAGACGCGAAGGTGCCTAGATCGGACGGTTCGACCAGAAGCCGATCCATCCCTGTCTCTATATCACGGACATAAATGCTCGCCTGTTCTTGTCCTTGAGCTCGACGGCGATAAAAATACTGGCCCGCAACACTAGAAACCTCGTCAACTGCATCGGTATCGAGATACTTCCGTACACGATTCCGGAGCACCTCCAGATTGCGATTTTCAGCGAAGTACCTGTCACAGCGTCTTAGCTGGTCACGAATCCATTCTTCCGTTTCAGGCAGCTGTCGGTTCTCAAGCCAGCGGCATGGGTCGACCACGAGAGTGCCGTGGATGAGTTCCTCAACCGGTGGCTGCGCGGCGTTGCTCAATGGCATAGCGCCTCCAGCAACTCAGAATTCCGCGCCGCGCGATCCAGATGTCGGGCGAGGCTGCGTGCATACGACCGTCGGCGGGCATCATCGCGTTGCTGAGAGTGCAGCCAGTCTCCTCTGCCGTAAAGCGAGGATGCGACGGCCAAAAGAGGCATATAGAGAAATCCTTCGTCTATCGCTGCAGGGTCGCACGCAGCGAGCCACGTGGTTCTGTACCTCTCTTTGAGAAGAGCATTCATAAATTGCGTGAGTTCAGGATTCTCGACTCCGTTGAGCAGGAGCAGGTGCTGCAACGAGATGAGAGGATTGCCGACATATGCCTCGCACCAGTCGATGAACTGGGAGTGTCCGCAACCAGACAGGATGTTGCCGTAATTCAAGTCCCCATGCACGATCGTCTGTGGAAGATCGAGTTCTTCGACTCGTCGGCACGCGGCTTCAAAGATGGTTCGAAGTTCCCCAAGACGGATCTTGTCAATAGGTGCCGCTTTCGTCGAGGTCTGTGCGGCCATGGCCTCATGGAGATACTCGAACAGTTCCCCAGAACGTGTTTGAAACGATTCCATGCTTTGGTCGAAGGCTCCGGCCCTGAGCAGGTCTGCAGTGCGGCCCTCGGTTCTCATCTGAAGCTCCGCCATAGACTCAACAGCATCCTCCAACAATCGGAAGAGTTCGAGCGCGTCCGTGGGTAGTTCGGTGATCGGCTTTGCCTCGCCCGACATCAGCCACGCATTCCACCCAGGCCGGGATGAGATCATCTCGGGAAGATAAGCTCCTCCGAACTCTGACAGGAGGCAAGTGATTGCAAGCTCATGAGCATTCGGATCGCCTGTCGCTTTCAACCAGTACCTCCACTCGTCTTCGGTGTGGAAGCAGACAAGCGAGAACCCACCTCCTGCGTTGTATTGCTCGATGTCTATTTTCGACGTGAGCTTTCTTCCGGTTTCGGCTTCGAGCCACAAGGTCGCTTGATCGAGCCAGCCAATCGTGGAGAAGAAGTGTTTGGAGTTATCGGACAACAGCGAAGCAACCTGGACTCGTTCCTCTTGGGATAGCTCTGAATCGTCGAACATGCCGAGTGGAACTGCCTTCAATTCCGAACTGTTGTTCGGGTAGAGAAGTTCGGCAATGGCGCAGAAGGCTGAGGCCCCATCCATGAGCATTTCAAGCACAAGGATGTGCAGGTCCCATGAGTTCCTGACTGCCTTTCGCAGTTCGACTGCTGGTCGCGTCCACTGCGGAATGCGGACAGTTGGCAGGCGGCATGCGCCAACTGCATCGAGCGCCAGTATCTCGCGCGAGTCAGGTTGCACAAGCACCAGCCGATACTCCACTGTTTCGAGATTCGATTCTTCAATCGTCATACAGCGCCTCCGCAATCAGCGAGCCAACAACTGGTTCTCCCTGAGCGATTGAACAAAATCATGTACATCACGTTCTACGACTAGGTGTTCTTCGCCTGTCTCACGCACCAGATTTGCAATGATCGTCGCGAGAGACTCACCATTCTCCAGCCCCTGCCATACAAAGGCGCCGGTGGGATTGAGGGTCGAGATCAGACCGCGATCGATATCAAGGATTGCCGCGCCATCCCGGTCAATCACGGTTTGAAGATGAGGATTTGACTCGGCCATTGTGACTTCCTTCATGCCAGATATCGCAACAACGTGACAGCAATGAAAGTGAGCTTAGCGCCAAAACCGTGCATCGCGCGATGCAATCAGTATTGTGGCCAAACTTACTCTTAGTCGGTGCGATATGAGCGTTGTGTAGTTCAGCGTTCGCATCAGTCGGCTGGCGATAGGAAGAGACAGTGGCCAAATTTACATCGCATCTCAGCCGCACCGGCGTGCAGTGTTTATACAGGCACGGCAACACCGGCGACCCGGCTCAACTGAACGAGTTCCTCGGGTCCGAACAGGGCAGGCGGTCCGCTCCCAGGAGAATTCGAGAGGAATACGAATTGATCGCCGTTCTTGTCCAGATGACCGCATAGAATCTCCCTGCCGCGTCGAAGTGCGTAGAGAGGCCGACTCCAGCCCGTTTTCCTTGCTTCGCTTTCGAGATCCGGAATCCCTGAAAGCTCGTCGAGGACAAGAAGGGATCCTGGCGAGAGCGATGGTTCGATGCCTCGGATGCCGCTATCCTGTGCAAGACGGATCACCTTTCCGCTCCACGAGCGTAGCTGCGGAAATTTTGCGGACAGCAGAGCCGGCCACTCGACGAACTCCTTGCGTCGATCCTGCCAAACATCGTTTGGCGTAGGGTTCCGCGTTTTTGGCGATTCGTTTGGCATGTCGGCGAGATGCCTCGCGCTGAGAAGCGCTTCGAGAGAAAAACGCCCCAGGTCAGAAGCCAACGAGCGCTTGGCTCGCAGGGCGTCCGTGTATCGCGCGACTTTCATCACTGTTAACTGAATAAGCGTATCGACATGAGGCTGTGAGAGCGTTGGGGACCGATAGCGCCGCTCCGTCCGCCCGCTGAACTTGGTATGAAATACATCCTCCAGAACCTTCCGCACGAGCGGGTCGTCTTGTCTCGATCTTTGGAAGCGTAGGTGCTCGGATGCAAACAACCTGTCCATCGAGGCATGTTCCCAAGGCAGAACCAGAGGTGCGCCTTGCGGTGACAACGGTAAAGGGCGTAAATGCGGATACTCCGGTAAGGGGAGGCTGAGGGCGAAAACCCGTATCCGGCCTGCAATCCGTACCTGACCAGGATAAGAAAACTCCTGCGGGCCCGTATAGCTTCTGGCTGAAACCAACAGCAGCAGCTTTCCCCGTGTTACCACGCAACGGCTGCAACGGTATCCGTTGCCGAATTGCAGGAGGTAGATTGACCTTGGGTTGGGACGTTGTTGCTCCTCCTCCTCAATCGGTTCCACTAGCGCGACAGCCCCTGGAGGAAGACTGGAGCCGAGGCTGTCTTCGGTTCCGACATGCACGTAAAATGCGCCGGGTCGATGCCATCCTTCCTCCTCCAAAGCCCGGATCGGAATTTCGGTTTGCCATTCCTGGACTAGGTCGTGCAGCATCGCGTTCCAGCCGAATGCCTTTGGGCTTCCTAGACGGAAGGGCAGATCAATCAGGAGATCGCGCTGAAATGGATACGACTCGATGATGTGCGTACGCCCGCCGTTCAGTCGAAAGTCGTATTCGCGAATCTCTCCGAGCTCATAGCCGAAAAGCCGGTGTGCCCCGTCGATGGTCAACGAAAAGGCGTCCGCCAACTCCAGAACAGCATGAAGCGTTGGATGTTCTTTGGTACGGAACAGGTTCGAAAGCAAGTTCCTGGTAACGATCTCCCGCCTTTCGTGCGTCATGCGCTCCCTCTCGTTGGAAGGAGTGCGCTGCCGGAACAGGTCACGGAGATGAGTCAAAGCGTCTGCAATTTCGCCACGGGGGACAGGTTTGTACACAATGAGACGGTCTCCTCAACGGAATCTCGGCATAGGAGTTGCCAACTCACCAACAATCAGAAAGTCAGGAATGAATCGTCGTGAGAGCTCTTGCTCTTCGATAACTCTTTCTGGAATTGTGTCCCAAAACTCGGCGCGAAATCAACCTGCCCTGAAGATGCGTGAACATCTGCACCGGATGCAAGGTATTGATTTCACGCCAGTAAAATGCATCCAGACGGGGGACTCTGTGCCAGAAAGAGAAAGCTTTGGGTGTCTATTCGTGCTTCCTTCTGTCTGCATTTGAGATAACTCCGGTGTACTGAGTTAGTGTCTCTCGGAGAGACTCCTGGCCTCCGACATATCAAAGGACCAGTTTCGGCGTTTGTTTGCAACGCATATTCAGCGCATTATGAGCCTGCGTCAATTCTCATCCGAGCTGTTTCGATAGCTCTGTGCAATTTTTCGCGAAGGACTGCAGCGGGAGGCAGGACCGTGAGATATTCGGCTACGTGGATGCCTGCCGACCCAAGTTCGAGCAGTTCGATTTGCTCTGTGTTCTTGCCTGCGCACAGAATGATTCCCATCGGGCTCCGCTCGCCCGGTTCTGTTTCGTGCTTGGCCAGCCAGCGAAGGTAGAGCTCCATTTGCCCCTTGTATTCGGGCTTGAAATTCCCCTGCTTCAACTCCATAACGATCAAGCGCTTCAGCTTGCGGTTGTAGAAAACCAGATCAATGTAGAAGTCTTCGCCATCCAGCTGAATGCGTTTTTGGCGGGCCACAAACGAAAATCCCGAACCCATCTCCAAGAGGAACGTCTCGAGTTCCCGCAGGATGGCATCCTCTAAATCGCGCTCCAAAAATCGATCGTCCAGGCCCAGGAAATCCAGGATGTACGGATCTTTCAACACCATGGCCGGGGTTACATCGCCCCGGCTGCGTAGGACTGCGAGCTCCTGCTTCACCAGCTCGTCGGGCTGCTTGGAGAGCGCAGTACGTTCATAGAGCATGGATTCGATCCGCTCGTGGAGTGTGCGGACGCTCCACCCCTCGATACGGCACATTTCAGCGTAGAACTCACGCTGATGAGGCTTGGACAACGGTAGAAGTTCCCGAAAGTGGGACCAACTCAATTGTCGCCACAGTGTGGCGACAATCGCTTCGTCAGGAAACGCCTCTGCAAATTGCATCATCCGGTGAAGATTCTTCTGCTCGAAACCGCGACCAAAATCGGCTACCAATTGTCGCGACAGTGTGGCGACAATCTGCTCTCCATAGGTTGCTCGTTCATTCCCTAGGACCTCACGCAGGATCCGATTCCCGATTCGCCAATAGAGCGCGGTGAGGCCGGCGTTGACGGCCGCCGCTGTGTGCCGGCGAGCATCCTCAATAAGATTCCGAATCTCATTCAGCAGATCTCGGGTATCTCCCGATTTCACTTCAAGTGCCGCCTTTGCCATGTCTATCCCTTTACTGCGTCGATCCCTCCGACATGCCTCTTCGTTCAGGCATTCCGTTATACCTCAACCGCTCTGGATGTCTCTGCGTCACCACTGCTATCGCTGTAGCCGATATCTGCTCTTGAACTATGGGTTCGAGGCATCGATGGATTCCCTCCTGACGACCTCATTTCTATGATAGCGGCGGTCGAAAGATGCTTCAAAGTTGGCCAAAATTACAAGAAGGTCATGTAGCACGGCGTACGTCAAAGCAATCCGGAGGCACCTCTCTTGGAGTGCCGTCTTCTGGGCTCGGGCCGCGTCGCGTCCGTTACCCGCGACTCACTGAGCACTCTGCTGATGGCTTGTTCCGGCCCGTAATACGGACGCTGATTTGGTGAAAAGCAACAGCAAAAGCGGCTAAGGGGCGCTGCCCCGATCGCGCGGCGCAAGGGGATCCCCAATCTTCCGCGCTTGTCACCCCAGCGGGCAAGGACCGCCCGCCGGGGACCCCGCCTTCGCTTGTGCAGACCTCCGCTCCGCTCCGCCCTTTCCGTTCCGCCTTTGGCTCCTCTTCAAGGGTGGGGAGACCCCTCCCCCTGCGCCTTGCTACCCCCGCCTTCGCCAGGAGGCGTTCGGCATGTAGGTACATGCCGCGCGGCATGTAAGTGCAAAGGCAAAAGCCAAGGAGGAAGCACCCATGAAAAGCAAAACGACTGCAGATCACGCCAACGCGTCCACCCCGAATACCAATCCACCGCAACAGCGCCAAACGGCGAAGGAGATCATAGCCGCCAATGTAAAGAGCCTCATTGCGCAGCTGGAGGCAGGACACAGCGAAGCACTCACGGCGTACCTCGACGCCATGAGCCGATTCCACAACTACAGCTTTGGAAACATTTTGGAAATTGCACGGCAGAAGCCGACAGCAACGCGCGTTGCTGGGATGTACGCATGGAACCAGCTAGGCCGCAGGATCAAGAAAGGCGAGAAAGGAATTCGCATTCTCGCTCCCATCGTTGGCGTCAAGCGCAAGCCTCAGGAAGAAGCCGAAAAGGACATCACCAAGCAGAATCAGGCTGTATTGGTCGGATTCCGCAATGCTTACGTCTTCGACGTGAGCCAGACCGAAGGGGCGGAGCTTCCGGCCATGCGCGAGATTGCCGGAGAAGTGGGCGAGAATCGCGACCGTCTGCTTTCTTTCATTGAGCAGCAGGGAATCGAGCTTGTCTTCACCGAGAACATCGCGCCCGCATTGGGCGTCAGTTATGGCGGACGCATCGCGATCTTGCCGGGACAATCGAACGCTGAGGAGTTTTCGACGCTCGTGCATGAGTTGGCGCACGAGATGTTGCATAAGGCCGAACGCCGCACCACGACCACCAAGGTAGTGAAGGAGACCGAGGCCGAAGCCATCGCCTTCATCGTCGGGAAAGCCGTTGGCTTGGAGACGGGAAGCGCATCCGCCGACTACATCCACCTTTATCACGGCAATGCCTCTCTGCTCATCGAGAGCTTGGAGGTTATCCAGAAAACCTCAGCCGTGATTCTTGCCGCATTGCAGCCATCGTTGAGCGAAGCGATGGCCGATGCAGAACTGGCGCAGGTGGCCTGATGCAGACCGTCTTGGCAATTCTCAAGAGAGCCGGAGAATCGCACTCCGGCCTCTACCTCCGCATAGAGAACGCGCCCTATATGGCGTTGGTAATCGAGGCGACCGGCGAGTCCGGCCCGATGGGCTTGCCCGTTTTTTCTGTCGCACATTATGGCGAACAGAATGGCGACCTCATGCGCGATCCCGAGATGTGCTTCGAGCTTGGTTCCGGCGACGAGCCTCATCTTGACCCCTTCTACTTTCGCAACGACTACCTCGGTGTTGAGCAATGGAGCCGCAACCTCGTCCGCAGCCGTTACGTCGAGTTGACCGCGTTGCACGAGCAGCATAAGCGATTCGCCATCGAGTGGGACAACAACCTGCGCATGCAGGGCTTCCTGTACGCCTACGAACGCCAGCAGACCCCACGCGCTTAATCCTTTCCGCCTTGGAGCGGAAAGGAAGCCGCTTCCGCTCCACAACCTATCAGCCCAACCACGCCCAAAGGAGGGCATCATGCAGGACAGCAGTGCATTCCAATTCATCGCCATCGATCAGATTCACGAGTCCACCACCAACCCGCGCGTGACCTTCGATCAAACAAAGCTGGAGGAGCTTGCCGAAAGCATTCGGCAGAATGGCCTCATCCAGCCCATCACCGTCCGGCCCGATGCCAATGGTTTCGAGATTGTCGCAGGCGCACGACGCTTCCGTGCTTCACAACTGGCAGAATTGTTTTCGATTCCCGCTCGCATCGTTGAACTGGACGATGTGGCCGCCCAAGAATGGCAATTGGTCGAAAACTCGCAGCGCGTCGATATTCATCCATACGAAGAGGCGCAGGGCTTCCAGCGTTTGCTCGACATGCCCGGTTACGACGTGGCCGCGCTCGTGTCGAAGTCGGGCAAGAGCGCATCGCACATCTACGCTCGCCTCTCCCTTTTGCAACTCATCCCCGATGTGGCACAGGCATTTGTCGAGGAACGTATCACCGCCAGCCACGCCAACCTCATCGCCCGTCTGCCGCAGGAGCATCAAGCCGCTGCTTTCGAGCAGTGCTGGCGCAAAGATTGGAGCGACAAAGAACCCCATCTGCTACCGGCCAAGCACATAGCCGCTTGGATCGAAACCAACCTCTATCTTGCCCTCGCCGATGCTCCCTTCGACCGGGAAGACATCACGCTCAACCCGGACGCGGGAGCCTGTGTCACTTGCCCCCGCCGTAGTGGATACAACACCTCGCTTTTCGCTGACGTGCAAGGGGACCAGTGCCTCGACGGACCCTGCTACCAAACCAAGGTTGCAGCGCATATCGACCGCGAACTTGCGGCGCGGCCCGATCTTGTCCAGATCGAAACCACATGGCGACCCGCAAAAGAACAGCGCCCCGGCATTCTTCCCAAACACTCCTACCGGGAACTCGACATCCCAGATAACCCGGACGCCGAGCCGCCCTGCCCCAATACCAAATCCGCATTGATCGTCTTCGGACGAAATGCTGGAAAGACCATCACCGTTTGCACCGACAACCACTGCCCGATTCATGATCCCGCCACTGCGGCCCGTCTTGCCAGACAGGAAGCCGAGAACCCGGCCCCGGTGATGGAGCAAGCACCCGAGGAGGAGACAGAAGAGGAAGCCGAACAGCGCCGAGCGGAGTTCGAGCAACGCCGCAAGGAGCACGAAGTCGAACAACAGCGCCTTGAGGAGGAGCGCAATGCCGAGCAGGAACGCCAGCAACAAGAATACGAGGCCGAACAGAAACGACGGGAGGAGTTGAGCAAGGCCCGTGCTGCGACCTTCGAGCGCATTCTCGACCAGGCCCCGGCTATGTTTACGGCGGTGCAGCTTCGCACCTTCCTGCGCCTGCTCATCCACATTGACCCTTACAGTTTCCTTGAGGAAGTGGCCAGCCACTTCGCCGGGAACGAAGAGAACGAACAGCAGACCGAC
>Ga0181516_10000517_pt1 | contig 35137 bp, 29 predicted proteins | sample PEATcosm2014_Bin_25_FD_121104 | JGI IMG/M metagenome (GOLD analysis project Ga0181516, IMG submission 121104) | Peatland microbial communities from MTU Mesocosm Facility, Houghton, MI, USA - PEATcosm2014_Bin01_10_metaG | ecosystem: Environmental > Terrestrial > Soil > Wetlands > Peat | place... | reverse complement strand
TTTGGATTCCTCGGCATACCGGGCGTAAGTCCACAAGGCCAGCAGTCCCCAAAAGGCGCTCAAGACATCCTTGCGCTCCGAAATCCACGCCACCGATTCCACGCGCAGCGGATGCAGGGCGAATAGCGCCGCCACGATCAGGCTGCGCCACAACGTGCCGGTAATCCGTTTCAGCACCAGAAACAGCAGGACGCCGTTGGCCGAGTGAATCAGCACATTGGTCAGGTGATGTCCCCACGGATTGTCACCAAACAGCTTGAAATCCAGCATGTGTGAAATCCAGGTCAGCGGATACCAGTTGGAGTATTCCATGCTGAACAAGGCCCAGCGCAGATTCTGCCAGCCGAGGCCGGTGTTTGCATGGGCATTGCGCAGCAACTCGCCATTCTCATCAAAATACTGGAAATCGGTCTTAAGCGCCGGAACGAAAACACAAACCGTCAGTCCAAATAACAAGAGACAAATCAGGAAGACACCTGCCGGTTTGTGAAAGAATGAATCCGCCGGCTTGACGGGATGTTTCCCCACATTTTCCACCCGGCTTCTGGAGGAGGTTTTATTTGAAAGCCTTTTTTTCATCCGATGGGACGGGCTGTTGAGATGCATTATTAACGCAAAGCATCAGCCGAGTCCATAGCAGAAAACACCCAACCCCACCATCCCGCCAATACTCCTGCTCACTTGCTTTTGCTCACCTCAAAAACTCGCGCTGGAGAACGTGCATCAGGTCATTCACCGCCAGCATCAACTCACCGCGCGCCTCGCCGGCGTCTTCACCGGCGGACAAGTCAATCGGCCGGCTCATCATCCGGCTGTAACGCTTGGTCAGGGCCAGTTGTTCATCCTGGTCGCCGAGACGGCGGAGCTGTCGCCGCACTTTTTCCGCGAGCGTTTTTGCGGCAGCGATGCGCTTCAAGGCGGCGGGCGCGGACATTTCGCCGGATTGGACGCGCTTGAGCAGGCCGCATTCAAACGCCGCGCAGCGCCCGGGCCGGTCGGCGTAAATCCGGCAGAGCTTGCCGTCAAAAAAGCGGCACGGTTGGACAAAGGCGCGCTTCATGCCCTTTTTCTTGAGCGCCATGCCGAGGTCAATCAAATGTCCGGCATCGTCGTCCTGCTGCAATTCCACATCGGCGAACAAAACACCATTGCAGCACAGGCCGCAGTTGGGACAAAGTTGATCAATGCCGTTCATCGCCAAAAATGTTTCGGATATTTCCGCGCCAGCTCGGATTTGATCCTCGGATAATGTTCGCGCCAGAAACTCGGCATGTCCTGCGTCACCTGAACCGGCTTCATACCCGGCGTCAAAATGTGAACCGTCACCGGCACACGGCCCATCGCAATCTTCGGCGTCTGGTTCACGTCGTAAAGCTCCTGAATCCGCAGTGAAATGAACGGCGATTTTCCTTTCTCATACACCACCTTCGGCGTCCGGTCGTTCGGCAGCGACAACCTCTCCGGCGCGTGCTTGTCGAGCAGCTCCTTCTGCGCCGATGACAACCACGACATGACGACCGGCTTCACGTCGCGCTCTTTGATGTCCTTGTAACTCACCGTGCCGAGGCAAAGCTGGCCGATGACGTGCGTCTTGTCGTCGTCGGCAAAGGGCGGCAGTTGCAATTCGGGACAATTCGCGCATAAAAAATCCAGCCGCGCGAGCCATTGCTCGACCGAATGATCCCAATTCGGCAGCGGCAGCCGGCCGGCGACGATTTCCTCGGCCAGAATTCTCGCCGCTGCGTCGGCGGGCGGCGGATCAACGCGCTTGGCGGATAGCGCGAGTCCGCGAAACTTCAACAACTCGGCAGCCACCACCCGTTTTTGCTGCGCATCGAATTGCACGCGCAGGTCGGATTCCATGTCGTCGGGAAAAAATTCCCGAAGCCAGCCGGCATCAACCGCCGTGGCCAGCGACAAAATGGTGTTCACTTCCCGGCCCTCCACTTCGCGGATTTCGGCGGCCACGATGAGTTCGCTGTGGCCGACGGCGCTTTCGCGCGCGAGCACGCCACGCCGGTTGTGAACGAGTTCGCAGCGCAACGTGCCTTGATCCAGCCGCCGCGCCACGCGGTCGCTGAAGCCGATGAGGATGCACTTCTGCAATGCCTCGTCCTTCACCTCGCGCGGCTTGGTGTCGAGGCCCTCGCTCTTGGCGATGCGGAGGAATTGTTCCAGCAGCGGGCCGACCTGCCGCGCCGTGACGGCGTGAATGCCAAGCTTCCGGCAGGCGTCGAGGCGAAACTGGTTCTGCGCGGCATAATTCCATGCGCGCATCAGAATCCAGAAATCGGAGGTGGCCTTTTCGCCGAGCAAATCCTCGCGAAAATCGCCGGTCGTCTTATCCACGTTGCGCAACAGCAGGTCGCGGCCCTGCGTGAGCGCAGCCACGAGGCAGGCTTGATGGACGCAACCGAATTCCTGCGCGGCCAGCAGCATCCGCGCGTATCGCGGATGCACGGGAAACGCCAGCATCTTGCGGCCAACTACAGTAATTTGTAGCGGCGCTCTGTGAGCGCCGTTCTCCGGCCCGGCTAAATCATTTCGGCGGTCGCAGACCGCCGCTACAGGCTTCAACGCCCCCAAATCCGTCAGCAATTCCTCCGCGTGGGCGAGGAAAATTTCGTCCGGCTTCTCCAGCCAGCGGAACTTTCTCAAATCCTCCACGCCGGCGGCCTTGAGCGTGAGGACAACCTCGGCCAGATCGAGCCGTTTGATCTCCGGCAATTCCTGCGCGGGGCGATGCGAGTGTTCGTCCCTCGACCAGAGCCTCATGCAGACGCCCGGCGCGGTGCGGCCCGCGCGGCCCGCGCGCTGGTCGGCGTTCGCCTGCGAGATTTTATCAATCAACAACGTGTTGATACCGCGATTGGCGTCGTAGCGGGGAATCCGCGCAAGGCCGGAATCAATCACCAGCCGCACGCCGTCAATTGTCAGCGACGTTTCCGCGACGTTCGTGGCAACAACGACCTTGCGTTGTTCGTAGCGTGCCACCGCCGCGTCTTGCGCCCGTGGCTCAAGCTCGCCGTGCAGCGGCAATAAAATGAATCCCTTCGACCCCGGCGCATGACGGATGGCCTCCAGCGTCTGGGAAATTTCAAATCCGCCCGGCATGAAAACCAGCACATCGCCCTCACCGCCGGATTGAACGTAATCGCTGAACGCCTCGGCGGCCTGCTCCCACACCGGCCGCTTGTCGTTGTAGCTCGGCTGCGCGGCGTAGGCGATTTCGACCGGATAAACCCGGCCTTCGGATGAGAGAACGGAGCAATTAAAATTATTTGCAGCAGCCGACGTGAGTCGGCTCTGACTTTTTGCCGAAGAAGAATGTGCGGACTCACGTCCGCTGCTACTTTGAGAGAGATACTTCTCCAGCTCCACCGCGTTGAGCGTCGCGGACATGACGACGAGGCTCAAATCCGGCCGGTGTTGCTCCTGCAAATCCAGCGACCGCGCCAGCGTGATGTCGCCGTAAAGATGCCGCTCGTGGAACTCGTCGAACACCAGTGTGGAAACGCCCGTCAATTGCGGGTCGTCAATCATCTGCCGGAGCAAAACGCCCTCGGTGACGAAGCGGATTTTGGTCTTGGCCGAGGTGACATTCTCAAAACGGATCTGGTAGCCGACTTCCTGGCCAAGCTGAACGCCCAGTTCCTGCGCGACGCGCGCGGCGAGCAGCCGGGTGGCCAGACGGCGCGGCTGTAGAATCACCACCTGCCCCTGCCCCAGCATCCCGTGGCGCAAAAGCATTTGCGGCACCTGCGTGGATTTGCCGGAGCCGGTGGGCGCGGACAAAACCAGCCGGTGACAGGCCTTCAACCGCGCGATGATGTCGCGCTCGATGTCATAAATGGGCAGACATTCTGGCATGAACCCGCGCAGCGTAGCGGATTGCGCGCGGGGAGAAAAGGATGTTGCGAACACCGCGCCGGAAACGGAACCCGCGAGGCTGGATTTTGAGGTTTTGGTTGCGGGAAATATCTTTGACAGAAATCTTTGACAGAAATTCGCAAGTCCGCTTTCATAAGCCCATGTCACCAAAGGCCGTGGAAAAAACAACCGTGCACGCCCCGTGCATGCCATAAGGCCTAAAACATACTGTTAGGCGACTTCACACATTTATGACAAAACGAACCGTTGGAGCATTATTCTGTTGTTTGGCAGTCGTGCTGTTTCTTGCGCGCTATGCCATTGCGTTGCGATATGCCGGAGATCACGAGCGCGGAAGTTACGGCTCGGATTTATTTGCTGGCTACATGAGTTATGTTGGGATTACGCCGTGGGTTTTTGCGGCTGCTTTTCTCATTGCCGGCATTTATTATTTGGTTCGGGCAGACCGTGACAAATGAGCCAGTCGCCTAACAAGTCGCCGGAGCCAACCGCCGTTGGCGCTGGCCGTTCCGCTGTCGCGGTTCACGCCGCGAGTCGGCGGTGGCTCAACTTTTTTCGTTAGGCCGACTCGCGCCATGAAGAATTCTCACGCAAAAGCTTTCATTTTCATTGCATTGACCTTTCTCGTCAGTTGGGTTCTTGCCTTCAGTTATTTCGCATTGGGTGGGAGCATCGCCTCGACTTCTTTCCGTGCGATGGGTGCTGCCTTCATGTCTGTCCCGATGATATGCGCCTTGCTCACACAAAAGGTTCTCTACCGGGAGGATATATTGCAGCCTTTGGGCATTTCTATCCGGCTGAACCGATGGACATTCGCCGCTTGCATTTTGCCGATATTTGTAGTGGTCGCCAGCACGGGAGCCTGTTTCCTCTTTGTCAAACCATTCGCGGATTACTCCATTCGGTCTTTTTTCTTTTATTTGCTTCGCGGCTTGGCGCTACACGCACTTCCTACCGCTGTGATCGCTTTCGGTGAGGAGGTGGGTTGGCGGGGCTTATTGCAGCGCGAATGGTCATATTTGGGATTTTGGAGGTGCTCCTTGAGCGTTGGCTTCATCTGGGGTCTTTGGCATACACCCCTCATCCTTCACGGTTACAATTTTCCGGGACATCCAGTTGCTGGGGTCTTCGGCATGATAATCTGGTGCATACTTTTCAGTCCGTTGATAGCCTATATTTGCCTCCGGTCAGGTTCGGTCATCGCGGCAGCGATCATGCACGGGACATGGAACGTGATGTCAGGTGCGCCGACACTTATTTTTTCCGGCACGGATTATTTCATCGCTCTATTAGCAGTGCTCTTGGTGCTCGACTGCGGTTTGTTCTGGTTAGACAGAAATCCGGGCCGGCCTAACAAGTCTCCGGAGCCAACCGCCGTTGGTGCTGGCAGTTCCGCAGTCGCGGTTCGCGTCGCGAGTCGGCGGTGGTTCAGCTTTGGATCGTAAGGCGGCGTGACTCGCTATGACTTTTCCATGTTCCATTTTCGTTGAGAGGCTTCACTCCGTGGCTGCGCGACACCATTCAGAAGCTGCGAGACGTCGTTCAGGAGCTGCATGGCATCATTCAGAAGCTGCGTGGCATCATTCAGAAGCTGCGTGGCATCATTCAGAAGCTGCGTGGCGCCATTCGGAAGCTGCGAGGCGCCTATCAGCTATTGATAGTCGCCATTTTTTGGCTTTTTTAAGCGGTTTTGGCAGTTTTGGCCAAAAATGCCGCCTCGTGCGAGTAATATGAGGATAGGCTGAACGCCCCTTTACCGGGCGTTGCCGAGTTCGTTCACCAAATCTTCCACCACCCAGTTGGCGCGTCTGGCCTGCAATTCATCCGCCGCGGCCCCGTGCTGCCAGACGGCGTAGCGGATGGTTTTTTCCACGTCCGCCTGCAACGCCGGTTGCGCCAGCAGTCCGGCAATGAATCCCGCCAGCGCGTCGCCGCTGCCGCCCTGCGCCAGATGCGGGTTGCCCGATGAGTTCACAAAAATTCCGCCCTCGGCGCGGCCAATCAAAGTCTGGTGGCCTTTCAGCACCACCCAGCAGTTGCCGAACCGGCGCGAGAGGTCGCGCAGCGCGCGCGGACGATCCGCCTGCACATGCGCCACGGTCATGTTGAGCATCCGCGCGGCCTCGCCCGGATGCGGCGTGAGAACGCGGACGGTGTTGCGGGCAATCGTCTGCTGCGCCGCCAGCCAGTCCAGGGCGCTGGCATCCACCACCACCGGCAATTGCCAGTCGCGCCAGAACCGGCGGATGATGCCCTTCATCTGGTCGGTCACGTCCAGCGCGGCCAGGCCGGGACCGATCAGCACCCCGCTGGCGGCCTCCAGCAGTTTGATTTCCGGCGTCCACAATTTCACCATGGCGGACTGCAATTGCGACGCGACGGCGTGAAAGACATTTTCCTGCGTGAACAGCGTGACGAGGCCGGGCTGGGCGCGCTGCGCCGCGCGGGTTGCCAGCACCGCCGCACCGTGATATCCCAGACTGCCCGCGACAATCGCCAGATGCCCGAACGAGCCCTTGTGTCCGGCGACGGCGCGGCGCGGCGGGAAATTTTCAAAATCGTCCGGCAGCGTCCAGTTCAATTCGCCCGCGAGCGGACAGGGAATCAGCCCGACGTCCGCGGCCACTTTGAGCCGCCCGACGAACGGCCACGCGGCCTGCGCGAGCATGCCGGTTTTGGGAGTGCCGACGGTCAGGGTGACGGCGGCTTCGATGGCCGCGCCGAAAGTTTCGCCGGTGTCCGCGTTGAGGCCGGACGGCACGTCCACGGACAGGACGGGAATGGCTGATGCGTTGACGGCGGCGATGAATTTCTTCCAGCCATCGTCGAGCGGGCGGTTCAAGCCGATGCCGAACAGGCCGTCAATGATGAGCGCGGGTTTCTGTTGCAGCGCCTGTTCGAGCTTTGGCAAGTCGGCCAGAGGATCGTTGACGGCAAGCAATTCGACATGACGGCTGTCCAGAACTTCGCGCGCGGCGACGGCGTCATCGCCGTTATGGCCCTTGCCGGCGAGGATCAGAATCAGGTCGTTGGAGCGCGTGAGTTTGCGTGCGCGCCGGGCGATTTTCTTGCCGACGCGGCGGATGACCTCGGCCTCGGTCTGGCCGGCGGCCCAGGTGGCGTTTTCCCATTCGCGCATTTGGGCGATGCTGATGACTGGAACTGGCATGGCAGGAGCGTGGCAGAATTTCCGATGCCGCAAAAGGAGAATTGAACGCGCGTTTGACCGTTAATCATCAAATCATGCGGCGGTTTCGCACAAACCGATTCACGATTCACGGTCAAACCGTTCAATGTCTTCCAGCCGTCACCGAATCGTCACACGGTTGTCACGCAAATGAAATTGTGTGACGCTTGGCCGCATGTTATTCAAAGAAGCGTGAAGCCCCGAATCCTTGTGGTGGACGACGAACCGGAAGCGGTCGAGCTCGTCGAGTTCAACCTGAAGCAGTCCGGTTATGCCGTCATCACCGCCGCCGACGGCGCCGAGGCGCTCAAAAAAACGCGCGGCCAGACGCCGGATTTGATCGTGCTGGACGTGATGCTGCCGGAGATGGACGGCTTTGAGATTTGCAAGACGCTGCGGCTTGACCCGGCGACCGCCAAGATTCCCATTCTCATGCTCACCGCCAAGGCGGCGGAGATTGACCGCGTGCTCGGCCTGGAACTCGGCGCGGACGATTACCTGACCAAACCGTTCAGCCCGCGCGAACTGCTGCTGCGCATCAAAAACATCCTTTCGCGCGGCCAGCCCGCCGAAAAGCCGCGCGAGCAGATGCGGTTCGGCGATTTGCTGATTGATCTGCCGCGTCACGTCGCAAGCTGGAAGGGCAAGACAATCGAGCTGACGGCGACGGAATTCAAGCTGCTCACCACGCTGGCCCAGCGCGCCGGGCGCGTCCAATCGCGCGACCATCTGCTGCGCGACGTGTGGGAATACGACAGCCTGATTGACACCCGCACGGTGGACACACACATGCGCCGGCTGCGGGAAAAGCTCGGCGCGGCGTCGAAGCATCTGGACACCGTCCGCGGCGTCGGGTATCGGTTTGTGGAGTGAACACGATCCACGAATTTCGCGAATTGACGCGAATTATTTTTGGGTCAAGATCCTTCGCGAAAATTTGCGTAATTCGCGGATAAAATGTGGCCTTGTTTTTTCATTTTTACCCTCGCCGCCGCCGTTGGAATTCATTTCTGGTGGCGGCAAAAATTCCGCCGCCAGCAAAGGCAGGCGCTGGCGGACATCGAGGGATTTCAACGGCGTCAGCAGCAGACGACGATTGACGCCAGGGCGCAGCAGCAGGTTTTGTTCAACTCCATGCTGGAAGGTTTGCTGCTGCTCGACCGCAACCGGAAAATCTACCTCGCGAACCGCGCCTTCAAAAACCTGTTCAGCATCAAGACGGACCTGCACGGCAAAACCATCATGGAGGCGCTGCGGCTGCACGAACTCGCCGGGCTGGTGGAAAGCGTTGAAACCAAGGGGCAGGTCTTTGATTACGAATTCAAGCTGCCGGATATGAACGAGCGATGGCTGCAGGTCAACGCCGCTGTCATCACCAATTCCGCCGGCGAGCGCGAAGGCACCATCCTTGTCTTTCACGACCTCACCCGGCTCAAGCAGCTCGAACGCACCCGCGAGGAATTCGTCGCCAACGTCAGCCACGAATTGCGCACGCCGCTCTCGCTCATCAAGGGCTACGTCGAAACGCTGCTCGATGGCGCGAGCGGCAATCCCGAAGTCGCCGGGCGTTTCCTCAAAATCATCGAGCGCAACACGCAGCGGCTGGATCTGCTCATCCAGGATCTGCTGACGATTTCCGCGCTGGAAGCCGGGCGGATGAAGTTGAATTTGCAGCCGGTCGTGCTGCGTCCGCTCGTCGAGAAAATCTTTTCCGATCTGAAGCCGCCCGCCGACAACAAAAGCATCACGCTCGTCAATCAACTGCCCGAACTCACCGCCACGGCGGACGCGAGCCGGCTGGAACAGGTTTTTGCCAACCTCGTGGACAACGCCATCAAATACGGCCGCGCGCAGGGCCGCGTCATCATCGGCGGGAAAAAGCGGGATGACGGCAAGATTGAAATTTTTGCGCAGGACGACGGGCCGGGAATTCCCGCCGAATCTCTGGGCCGCATTTTTGAGCGGTTTTACCGCGTGGACAAGGCGCGGTCGCGCGAACAGGGCGGCACCGGTCTCGGTCTTTCGATTGTGAAGCACATTGTGCAGGCGCACGGCGGCGAGGTCTGGGTGAAAAGCGAGCCGGGCAAGGGCGCAACGTTTTTCTTCACGCTGCCAAAAGAGTCAAAAGAATAATTGATTGAGTTTAATATTGAAACACCATGAAGTTGGCTGATATGGCCTTTGCTTGAGCAATGCTTTTTAGCTCGCCGATATTCCTTTTTTTATTCCTGCCAATTGTGCTCACGGTTTATGTATTGCTGCCGGGCATAAGGGCCAGGAATATCTGGCTCCTGCTGATGAGTTTGGTGTTCTATGCCTGGGGCCAGGTGGATTTCATACTTTTGTTGCTGGCCTCCACCTTGATGAACTATGGCCTGGGGCTGTGGGTGGGCGGAGGTAAAAACGCAGCCAACCGCAAGCTGGCCATCGCGGTGGCAGTGTTTGTAAATATTGGCCTGCTGGCGTTTTTCAAATACTCCAATTTCACCGTCGGGCTGCTCAATTCATTGCTCAACCATGCGGGCATCGCCCCGTTGCAGTTGCCGTGCGTCCCGTTGCCGATTGGCATTTCGTTTTTCACCTTTCACGCGCTGTCCTATGTCATCGACGTTTACCGCCGCAAATGGAAAGCGGCGACCGATCCCAAAGACGTGGCGCTTTACATTTTCTTCTTTCCACAACTGATCGCCGGGCCGATTTTGCGCTGGAGCGCGATTGGCCCGCAACTTGTGCGGCGCACCGTCAGCCGCGATGTTTTTGCGGATGGCATCCGCCGTTTCGTCGGCGGCCTGGCCAAGAAAATGATCATTGCCAACACCGTTGCCCTGCCGGCGGATCAGATTTTTTCCCTGCCGGCCGATGAGCGCACAGCCCCGGTCGCATGGTTTGGCATTCTTTGTTACACGCTTCAAATTTATTTTGATTTCTCCGGTTACTCGGACATGGCGGTCGGAATGGGCAAGATGTTGGGTTTTAAATTTCTCGAAAACTTTCACTTTCCATACCTGGCGCAGTCCATCAGGGATTTCTGGCGGCGCTGGCACATCTCGCTGGCGACATGGTTTCGCGACTACCTTTACATCCCGCTTGGCGGCAACCGCATTTCCAAAGGGCGAACTTGTTTCAACCTCATGGCCGTGTTCTTTCTCTGCGGTTTGTGGCATGGAGCGAGTTGGACATTTGTCGTCTGGGGGTTGTATCACGGTTTCTTTCTTGTGCTTGAGCGGACGCGTTTTGGCGACTTGCAGGCAAAACTTCCACAACTGCTCCGGCATCTCTACGCTGTCTTTGTGGTGATGATGGGCTGGGTGATCTTTCGCGCCAACACCTTTGCCGCCGCAGGGGATTATTTTCAGGCGCTATTTGGGTTAAGCCGCGTGCCGTTTGCACAATCGCTAGCTTCCTACATGACGAACCAGATAGTTTGGACGGCCGGCTTTGGCATCCTGTTTAGCGGCCCGTTGTGGAACTGGCTCCGGACCGTTTCGGCCAAAATTGGTCAGGCTTCCCCGGTGGCATACCATTCGGTCGTCCGGAGTGTTGGTTCGATTTTGGAAATCATCCTGATTGTGGCACTGCTCCTGATTTCGTCGGCGTGGCTGGCAGGTGGCACTTACAATCCTTTCATCTATTTTCGTTTTTGATTGATGAAAACCCCATCCTCAAGTCTGACGCTGACCCAAAGAATGAACATCGTTCTTATCGCGCTGTTCATGGTGATGATCTGGCTGCCGACGCTCGACACATTGTTCCATTTGGACCGTGCACCGGCTTCCAATGAAAAGCGGCAGATGGCGCCATTTCCGCAACTCAAACCCGGGATGTCAGGCCTCAAAGAATATATCGCCGGGCTGGAAGCCTGCTTCAACGATCACTTCGGCTTCCGAAAACGCCTCATCCACTGGCACAATAATTGGAAGTATCATCTCTTTCGCGACCAGATCGGGACTGAAGTCATCATCGGCCGCGACGATTGGCTGTTCTATACCGATGGCGATATGGTTGAACATTACCGGGGCGTGCGACAGTTCACGCCACAAGATTTGCTCGACTGGCAGAGGCTGTTGGAGCACCGTCGCAATTGGCTTGCTCAACGCGGGATCAAATACCTCTTCATCGTCGCTCCCGACAAACAATCCGTATATCCCGAACAACTGCCAACTTGGCTCACCAAAGTGCGGCCTGACACGAAGCTCGACCAGTTTCTTGCTTACATGCGCGCCCATTCCACCGTGGATGTTCTGAATCTTCGTCCCGCCCTGCGGGATGCGCGCCGCATCGCGCCAACTTATTTCAAAACCGACACGCATTGGAATCTGTTCGGTGGCTTCGTGGCCTGCCAGGAAATTGTAAAAGATCTTTCGAAGCTCCAGCCGGAACTCCAACCGCCCTCTTTGGAATCCTTTGAACTCGAAAACAAGCTGACAAGCGGAGGCGACCTGGCCAATTTGCTTGGACTGGATAATTCCGAAATTACCGAGGACAACACCATTCTCATGGTGCAAAAAACGAACCTGCCAACGTTGGAAATCACCACAAACACGACAAAGAATCCCAAGGCCCGGGAAAGCGTAATCATCTTCCACGACTCATTCGGAAATGCCATAAAACCCTTTCTGGGTTCCTCTTTTGGCAAGGTCGTCTACATGGGGCAACAAGAATTGGACGCTGGATTGATTGAACGAGAAAAGCCGAACATCGTCATCAGCGAAATCGTCGAGCGGGAATTTAACGTGAACGACCCGGAAAAAATGATGGCGGAGGAGATGTTGAAATAGTCCGGTGCCCGCCTTGATCATAGAAAAGCCGCCTTGCAAAGGCGGTAATCGCTTCCTGATGGGAGGGAACCCCCACCATTAAATCCAGAAGCGGAATGATATTGCTTGGTCGGATTGCAAAAACATTTTATCATCCCACGATGGTTCACGTTGGCATCGGCTATGACGTTCATCAATTGGTCGCCGGGCGCAAGCTCGTCCTCGGCGGCGTTGAGATTCCGCACACGAAGGGCCTCGACGGTCATTCGGATGCGGACGCGTTGATGCACGCCATCTGCGACGCCGTCCTCGGCGCGCTGGGCGAGCCGGACATCGGTCATTTTTTCCCGAACACCGACCCGCGCTGGAAAGGCGTGCCGAGCAGGATTTTTCTGGAGGAGGCGGCGAAGCAGGTTGTCAGGCGCGGCGGAATAATCGTGAACGTGGACGCCACGGTCATCGCACAGGCACCGAAAATATACCCGCACATCGCCGGAATGAAGAAGAACATCGCCGCCGCGCTGGGCGTTTCCGAAAAGCAAATCGGCGTCAAGGCGACGACGAACGAGCTGATGGGTTTCATCGGCCGCGAGGAAGGCATCGCCGCGATGGCGGTTGCGAGCGTGGATGTGCCGGAGTGATCTGTCATGGCCAACAAAGCTGAAATCAGTTGGAAGCGCGTGACCGAGGACGGCAAGAAGTTGCAGGTCAATGCGCAGCACATCGGACGGGAGTGGAAATTTTTCCATCGCGAAAAGCGCTTCGATGTCTGGCAGCCGGTGAAGGAACCGCCGCTAGAGGACTGGCTGGAATTACTCGACGCGATACAACGGCTGATCAACCGCCGCCGCTACCAGCCGGACGACGAGGAGCGGCTGCGCCGGCAGATCCGCGAGCGTTTTCCCGAAGCGGGAATTTGACGCAATCAGACGCAACTTTATGGACAAATGGGGACATTCGCGATAAAAATGGCCATGCACAAAACTCTTTCACGGTCCGCCGCGCTGCTTCTCGGCACAATGCTTTTCGCGGCCGGCGCTCCGGCACAAACTCCGTCCGCCAAAAATGTTTTCCAAAACTGGCCGACCAATTGCAATCCGAAAACCGTCGGCGAACTGGTCTCGGACAACCTGCTCAAGCGCAAAATTTACTACAACCCCGACGGTTTCATCGTCTATCCCGAAGTCTGCATGGGATTCGGCGCGCTGCGTTTTGCCGACGGCGCGGGCGACAAGACGCTGAAGCAAAAGCTGATTGACCGTTACGCGTTCATTGTCACGCCGGAAGGCAGCCACACGATTTCATCCAACCGGCACGTTGATTTCCACGTTTTCGGCGCGCTGCCGCTGGAGATTTACCTGCTGAACCGCGATACGAATTATCTCGCGCTCGGTCTGCAAAAGGCGGACGAGCAATGGGAGAATCCCTTGCCCGACGGCACCTCGCGCGAATCGCGCTACTGGGTGGACGACTGTTTCATGATCAGCGCCCTGCAAATCCAGGCCTATCGCGCCACGCACGACCCGAAATACGCCAACCACGCCGCGACCGAGCTCGCCGCCTACCTCGACAAATTGCAGCAGACCAACGGACTGTTTTTTCACGCCGACGTGAGCCACCATTTCTGGGGGCGCGGCAACGGCTGGTTCGCCGTCGCGCTCGCGGAAGTGTTGAGCTCGCTCCCGCCCGATCATCCGAAATACGCGCGGCTCATGGACGGCTACAAAAAAATGATGGCCGCGCTGAAAGTTTATCAGGCACCGTCCGGCCTCTGGCGGCAGCTCGTGGACAACGACACGGCGTATGACGAAACGAGCTGCACCGGGATGTTCACCTACGCGCTGATCATCGGCGTGCAGCACGGATGGCTAGACGCGAGCTATGGCGACGCGGCGCGGCGCGGCTGGATTGGACTGTGCGGTGAAATCAATCCCGATGGGGATGTCCGCGATGTCTGCATCGGCACCAACCAGCAGGACGACACGCAGTATTATCTGGATCGTCCGCGCAAGACCGGCGATCCGCACGGCCAGGCGCCGATTCTCTGGTGCGCATGGGCGTTGCTGGAAAAATAATTTGGCAAACAATGGTTCAGCTTTACATTCTGCGCTGATGGCCAAGCCGCCCTTGATTCTTGTTTCACCCAGCATTGAAAAACGCGGGGTGGAATTCCATGATCTGTCCGTCAGTCTTTCGGTCAAATACGATTTCGCCGTCACACAGGCCGGCGGCATTCCCGTCACCGCGCCGGCAACCGCCGACCGCGCGCTCCTCGCGGAGGTTGTCCGCCGCGTGGACGGCGTGCTGCTCACCGGCGGCGATGACATCAATCCCGGTCTCTACTCCAAAAACCTGCCGCGCGCCGTTCGCCGGACGGTCGGCATGACGCCGGATGGCGGCGGGCGCGATTTGCGAGAGTTGATTTTGATCGAGGAGGTTTTCCGCCAGCGCAAGCCTCTGCTGGCCATCTGCCGCGGGCACCAATTGCTCAACATCGCTCTCGGCGGTAAATTGATTGCGGACATCCGTCGCCAGGTGCCCGGCGCGTTAAACCACCAGCGGATGGACGTGGCGGGCGAAATCGTCCACGAAGCGCCATTGACAGCGGGTTCTTTGCTGGCCAGAATCACGGAGAAGCGGGTTCTGGGCGTGAACAGCTCGCATCATCAGGCTGTTTTGGAAACTGCGGAGCCGCTGGCGGCGGTGGCCCGCACGCGCGATGGAATCGTGGAAGCAATGGAATGGAAGCCGGAGGCGGCGCGCCGGATGCCGTTTATGTTGAGTGTTCAATTTCATCCTGAACGGCTGGCCGGGCGGCACGCGGAACATCGCGCGATTTTTTCGCGGTTTGTTGAAAGCTGCAAATGCAGGCGCAAAAAATGAAAGTCAAAGTTCTCATTGTGGACGATGATCAGGGAATTCGGACATTGCTCACCGAAATCCTGCGGGACGAGTATGAAGTTGCCGAGGCCGGCAGCGGGGCCGCGCTGCGCCGGGCTTTTGGAGAGCCGCCGCCGGATGTCATCATTCTGGATGTGAATTTGAAGGACGACAACGGTTTGAAGCTGCTGCCCGACATCAAAAAACGCTGGCCCAAAACGGAAGTGATCGTGCTGACCGGAACCGCGAAGGATTCCGAGGCTGTTTCTTGGGCGGTGGACGCCATCAAGCTTGGCGCCTTCAATTTCCTGCGCAAGATCCCCGGCGACTTCGATGCCGAAAAACTCGCCGCCGACGTCAAATGCGCGGTGGAACTCAAACAGCAAAAGGAAGAAAACACGACGCTGCACCACGCGCTCGAAACCATGAGCGTCGCCCTGTCGCCGGTGTTTCGCAGCTCGGCCATGCAGCACGTCGTCCGCACCGTCGAACGCGTCGCGCCCAGCGACGTGACCATTCTGCTCACCGGCGAAAGCGGCACCGGCAAGGAGGTCATCGCCGACCTCATCCACGCGTTAAGCCCGCGCAACAAAAGCAAAATCATCAAGATCAACTGCGCCGCGCTGCCGCGCGAGCTGATCGAGAGCGAATTGTTCGGATCGGTCAAGGGCGCCTACACCGGCGCGCACGTTGACCGCGTGGGTCTGTTCCGGCAGGCCGAAAATGGCACCCTGCTGCTGGATGAAATTTCTGAGATGCCCGTGGACACCCAAAGCAAGCTGCTCCGCGTGTTGCAGGATCGCGAAGTCCGGCCCGTCGGCGACAAGACCAGCTACAAGACGAATTGCCGCATCCTTGCCTCCACCAACCGCAATCCCGAGGAGGCCATCAAGGAAGGCAAACTGCGCGACGATTTGTTCTACCGCATCAGCACGATTTCAGTCCATCTGCCGCCGTTGCGCGACCGCCGCGACGACATCATGCCGCTGGCGAGCGCCTTTTTGAAACGTTTTGCCGCACAGGCCAACCGCGACGTCCACGGCTTCAAGACCGACGCGATTGACAGGCTCACCACCTTCGACTGGCCGGGCAACGTCCGCCAGTTGCAGAACGAAGTCCAGCGCGCGGTGCTCCTCTGCGAGGACGCGGAAGTGAGCGCCGCCGACCTCTCCATCACCAATGCCTATGCCGACTCTCTGCCGGGCGGGGAATTGGATCCGGACCGCACTCTGCTGAAAGGCGTCGAGCGCAACGCCATCATCCAGACCCTCAAGCAAACCGCCGGCAACAAGGCAGAGGCCGCCAAACGCCTCGGCATCGGCCGCCCCACGCTTTACCACAAGCTCAAGGTTTACGGGATTGACCTGTAAGGCGGCAAACGAATCCGCCAACCATTACCGGCCGATGCCGGGGCGTTTTTCAAACTGCAACGAAGTCTTGTTTTGAAATCATCCCGTTCCAGGAAAGACTGAATGATCCAAACGGTTCCGTGCTCCTTGACTCTATTTATTCCGCTTCAATAAAAATTCGGCCAGAGCCTTGAGAGCGACGGCGCGTCCTTTGAAAATGCCGAGTGCGGCAAACGCCTTGCCCGTCAGTTGCGCCGCAATCTTCCGCGATTTCTCCAAGCCAACGATTGATGGATAGGTCGCCTTTTGCACGGCCACGTCCTTGCCCGCTGTTTTACCCAACTGCTCGCTGGTCTGCGTCACATCCAAGATGTCGTCAATCACCTGAAACGCGAGGCCGACATGGTAGCCGAAATCTGTAAGGGCCGCGAGCTGCGCGGGCGTGCAGTTGGCACTCATGCCGCCAAGCCGCACGGAACAGCACAGCAGCGCGGAGGTCTTGCGCTCGTGGATGAATTTCAATTCGGCAATGGAAAGCTTTTTGTTTTCGCCCTCCAAATCCGCGACCTGTCCGCCGACAAGTTGCAGCGAGCCGGAAGCTTTGGCGATTTCCAAAATGATTTTGTCGTGCGGGTAGCGCGGAAATTGTTTGCATTGCGCGGCGATTTCAAACGACTGCGTGAGCAACGCGTCGCCCGCCAGCACGGCGATGCCTTCGCCAAAGACTTTGTGATTCGTCGGCTTGCCGCGGCGGAAATCGTCGTTGTCCATCGCCGGCAGGTCGTCGTGGATAAGCGAGTAGGTGTGGATGCACTCGACGGCGCACGCGAGCGGCATCGCGTCGGCTTCCCTGCCGCCGCAGGCCGCCGCCGCCGCGAGCAGCACGGCGGGCCGCATCCGCTTGCCGCCGGCGAAGAGCGAATAGCGCATGGCCTTGTGGATGGTGGCGGGCCTGGTTTTCTCGGACGGGAGAAATTTGTCGAGTGCACGGTTGACGGCATCGGTGCGCGTGGCGAGAAACCGGTTCAGGTCGAACGATGATTTTGTTGTAACCATAAAATAATGCAGAGAAAATGCCGGAAATGTGGGCAAGTTTGAAGGGAAATATTCTTGTTGCATTAATGCCGTCAGCGGTTAGTCTTGAGGGCTAATTTTTAATGAACGCTGAACTTTGCAAAAGAGCCGCCGAGAAGGTCGGCAATCCAAACGTGCTGGTGAACCTCATCTCGCGCCGTGTGCGCCAGCTCAACGCCGGCGGCGGCGGTCTGGGACGGCCGCTCGTGGACGCGCCCGCCAGCATGGGCATGGCGGATATTGCGCTGCGCGAAATTTTGGAGGACAAAATCGGCTGGGAACTGCCGGAAGTGACTGAACTGGTCCGCCCGCAGCCCAAGAAGCGCAAAAAGCGTTAAACCATTCCGACCACAGGTTTCACAGATTGACGCAGATGCAAAAGCCCGCTTCACGGCGGGTTTCTTATTTTGACCGACTTGCGTGAATTTTTAATCTGTAAAATCCGCACAATCTGCGGATAAACTCAATCCATGGCCGACATCGTGACCAATCATAAAGCCCGGCGCGATTACCACATCCTCGACACGTTCGAGGCAGGCATCGTGCTGCACGGCACGGAGGTCAAGTCGCTGCGCGCGGGCAAGGGGCAAATCGCCGACGCCTTTGCGCGCGTGGAGAAAGACGAGGTCTGGCTTTACAACGCGCACATTGACGAATACTCCCATGGCAACCTCCAGAACCACGAGCCGAAGGCGCCGCGGAAACTGCTCCTGCACAAGTCGGAGATCCGGAAGCTGTTCGGACTGGCGGCGGTGAAGGGCAACGCGCTGTTTCCGCTGGCGTTTTACTGGAAGAACGGCAAGGTGAAAGTGTCGCTGGCTGTCGGCAAGGGCAAGCAAACGTTTGACAAGCGCGAAGACTTGAAGCAGCGCGAGGCAGACCGGGAATTAAAGCGGGCGACGATGAAATTTACCAAGGCGAAGTAGCCGCAAAAAAGCGCAAAAGGCTCAAAAGAAAAATCCTTTGAGCCTTTTGCGCCTTTTCGCGGCAATAAAATCAAGCTTTCGCGGCTTCCGTTTCTTTCTTTTCCGTCTCCTTTTTCCAGACACGCTTGGGTGCCTTGGTGACAAGGCCCTTTTTGAGTGCGGCAGCGGAGACGCGGATATAGCGGACTTCGCCGCTGGGCATCTGCGCCTTCACGCGCTGCAAGTTCACCTGGAACTTGCGCTTGGTGATGGCGGTGATGTGCGTGCCGATGCCGCCGGATTTCTTGGCTTTACCCGAACGCCAGATGATGCTGCCCTTCATCGGGCGCTTGCCAGTCAGTTCACAAATTCTTGCCATAAATATCTTAAAATTAAGAGCCGTTAAGTGTAGCCGCCGGACTGTCGGTTGCAAGCACTATTTCGGAGAATTCTGCGTGCCACGGGCCGGAATCATTCCTATCTTCAAGCCGATTTATGGCGGCAACCGAAAATCTCCGACGGCTGGCAAAAACCGTTTTGCGCCAGCCGGAATGGATTTTGGCACTGACCGTCAGCCTGGCGGTCATCTGGCTGCATTTTTACTTCCTGCTTCATGCCGGCGGTTTCTGGCGGGACGAAGTCAACCTCATCAATTTGTCCGGCCACCATTCTTTGATCGAAATGTCGAGGGATTCGTTTCCCGTGCTGATGCCACTGTTGGTCAGCGGCTGGACGATCGTCGGACTAGGCCGGTTGGAATAACTTGTCCGGCTCCCATTTGAAAAGTAGCATTTGAACATGATCATGGAAGCGTATGTGGGAACGAAATTCTAGCTGCCACTTCAAGTTTGGGCGGGCGGTGTCAAGGAGGGGGGCGTTGTGATCCCGGCAGTTCGGCATCATCTGGCATCCATCTCACCGAAGAATTGGTTGTTGATTCTTATTTTTCTCTGCCTGGCGCCTTTTGTTAACAAGGCATTTTTTATTGACGACACGCTCTTTATAAGGTCGGCGGAACAGATCCAGAAACACCCGCTGAATTTCTATGGTTTCGACATAAACTGGTTTGACCAAACCTTGCCGATGTCGGAGTCCACTGACAATCCGCCACTAACGAGCTACTATATTGCTTTGGCAGCGCGGCTGCTCGGTTGGAGTGAATGTGCATTGCATCTGGCCTTTCTTCTGCCCGCTTTAGCAGCCGGGTGGGGCATGTATTCTCTGGCTAAAAACTATTGTCGGCATCCCTTTGCAGCCGCACTGATTGCCGTGCTCACTCCAGCGTTTCTGATTTCCGCCACCTCGCTGATGTGTGACGTCATGCTGCTGGCGTTCTGGGTTTGGACACTGGTTTTCTTTGAAAACGGACTTAAAAAAAGCAACAGCATCATTTTTGTTGTCTGCGGATGTCTGGCCGGCTTGGCAGTGTGGACTAAATTCTTCGGCTTGGCTTTGGTTCCACTTTTGGCCGTGTATGGGCTTTGCAGGACTCGACGTGCAGGTTGGTGGATGGCTGCATTTATCATTCCGTTATTATTTGCAGCAGCCTATGAATGGCTTGGCCACCAGTTATATGGTCACGGCTTGATCTTGTCGGCTGCGCATTACGCTTCCAGCGCTCATGGGCATTCGTCCATCAAGCCATGGGAACCAATAATTGTGGGCCTTGGTTTTGCCGGGGGGTGTTTTTTGCCCGCCTTGTTTTATATTCCACAGCTATGGTCAAAGCGAATTGTTCTGGTTGGACCATGCCTTGTAGCGGCAGGCATGTTGATCATCCCCCGCATGATTACCTTCGTCTGGGTGCTCTGGACAAAGAATGGGGGGTTGAATTGGGGAGTGTTTCTGGTATCGGCCATTTTGACCGTCGGCGGCATTTACCTGATTCTCCTGACCGTCGCCGACTTGTGGAATAGGCACGATGCTGTGTCATTGTTGCTTTTTTTGTGGATATCAGGAGTGCTGGTTTTCACGATTGAGGTGAACTGGACAATAAATGGTCGCAGCTTATTACCGGCGGTGCCTGCGCTAGGCATTTTGTTAGTGCGGCGACTAGAAGATCGCCACAAAGTTTTTGAATCAAGACAGCTTTGGCAAATGCTCTGGCCGGCGTTTCTGGCCGGCATAGTTAGCCTGTCGCTAGCCAAGGCCGATTACGATCTGGCCAAGATTTATAAAACCGCAGCCAAAACGCTGTTGGCTGAATACCATAAACCTGGAAACGGGCTTTGGTTTCGAGGACATTGGGGATTTCAATATTACATGGAGCAGGGCGGCGCCAAAGCCGTGGAATTAAAGTCTCCCCCATCGAGGCCGGGAGATATCATCGTCGTTCCCGCCCAAGACAAGGAAGATTACCGCATGGCAGGGGCTAGCCGCGACCATCTCTTGGAAATAAAGGCTTATGACATTAAAAATCTATTGGTGACCGTAAATGAAGCGGCTGGCGCGGGGTTTTATGCAACAAGTCTGGGGCCGCTGCCATTTGCCGTGGCAGGTGTCAAACCGCAATGTTTTTGGATATATCAAGTCATTCAAACAAATGGCAATTCCGGTGGCAATCTGGCTCCGGCCAACGCGCAAACTCCTGCTCCATGACTTCTTGATTTCACTTGTTCGCAGCCGATTGATTTGCACAATGGCCGCGCATGACGGAACCGCCCGCAACCGCAACGCCCGCCCGCAACCGCTTTTTCAACCGGCATTGGACGTGGTGGTTCATGGTCGCGGTTCTGGCGTTGATGGCGATGGTCCGGCTGCATCTGCTGAATTTTTCCCTGGAGCGTGACGAGGGCGAATACGCCTATTCCGGCCAGCTCATGTTGCAGGGCATCCCGCCTTACAAGCTGGCCTTCAACATGAAGTTTCCCGGCACCTATGCCATGTATGCGCTCATCATAGCTCTGTTCGGCGAAACTCCGGCGGGAATCCACTTTGGCGTCACCATCATCACCACACTGACGGCGCTGATGCTTTACTGGCTCGGCAAAAGAATGCTCGACCCGACGGCGGGCGTGGTGGCGGCGACCAGCTACGCCGTCCTGGCGGCCAACAGCGCGCTGTTCGGGCTGGCGGGCCACGCAGCCCATTTCGAGGCATTTTTTGCGACGGCCGGTTTGTGTTTGATGTGGAAAACCCGGCAATTGCTGCGGTGGCAGACGGCCGGCGCTGCGGGAATCATGTGCGGCTTGGCAGTGCTGATGAAACAACACGCGGCCGTCATCGCATTGTGGGCCTTCGGCGTTTTTGTCCTGGAATATTTCCTCAAAAACCGGGCCGCAGGAATTCGCGCGGGCCGGGTTCCGGCGGCGTTTGCAATCGGAGCCGCGCTGCCGCTGGGCCTGTGCTGTTTGACACTCTGGTGTGCGGGAGTTTTTCACCAGTTCTGGTTCTGGACGGTGGATTACGCGCGCCAATATGTTTCGATCGTGTCCATTTTCGACATCGGCTCGCAATTTTGGTGGAGCGTCCGCTCGATGGCCTCGGAGGATTTTTGGATGTGGCTCCCCTGCCTTGCCGGATTTGGAATGATCTGGTTCGACGAACGCCTGCGGCAGACGCGAGGCTGGCTGCTGGGATTTACCGTGGCGTCATTCCTGACCACGGTTCCGGGGTTTTATTTTCGGACGCATTATTTTCTGCTGACGCTGCCGGCGCTGGGGCTGCTGGCCGGCTGCACGGTGAGCGGGGCCGGCCACTTGTGGCGCCGGAAGACGGGCGCAACCCGGTTCAGCCAGTGGCCCGCCGGCGTTTATGCGCTGCTGGTTATTTTCACCGTCATCAAAACCAGCGGCGCCTGGTTTGCCTTCGCGGCACAGGGAGGACACGCGTTGTATGGCGCGGAGCTTTTTCCCGAGGCGGAACCCGTCGCGGCCTACATCCGCGAACACTCGAAGCCGGACGCGCAAATCGCGGTGCTCGGTTCCGAGCCGGAAATCTATTTTCTCGCCCACCGCCATTCGGCCACCGGCTACATTTACGCCTATCCGCTGATGGAACCGCAGCCCTTTGCCGGAGCGATGCAGCGCGACATGATCCGCGAAATCGAAACGAACGCGCCGGAATTCGTCGTTTTTGTGAACCAGAATTTTTCCTGGGTGCAGGCGCCACAATCGGACGTGACCATTTTCAGATGGTGGAATTTTTACAAAACCAATTATGCCACCGTCGGATTGGTGGAGGAGAACTGGCCGCGTTCATCCCGGTTTTTCTGGGACAACGACGCCGCAGCCTATGGCGGTCTGAAAGGCATGGGCATGGAAATTTTCCAACGCAGGGAATCCTTGCCACCTTCCGGAGCCGGTCCGAACCATTGACCGGCCGGGCGCGGGCACTTGCCGCGCTCCAACACAGCTTGACGCCGCCCGTTCCCGCTGCAAACTACCCGTTGCTTGGCGCAAAACGCGGCAGCGTCGGCGGCAGGCAGCTTGTTCGCTGACATTTCGCAGGCTCCCGACGTGCAATCCCTCGCACGTCGGCTGGAGCATGGCGGAGCGTTGTCTTGCACCGGCATTGGCGCGCCAGCACAGCCGTTCCTCGCCGCGCTCCTGCAAAAGATTTTCCCGCACCGGCCGATCATCGCCATCACCACAGATTTGAAAACGCAGGAAAGTTTCCAGCAGGATTTGGAAACGTGGCTGCCCCAACTCCCAACTTCCAACTCCCAACTGCTTTTCTATCCCGCCTGGGAAATCCTGCCGCACGAAGACAGGCTCCCACACGCCGACGTCATCAGCGACCGGCTGCAAACGCTCGCTTCACTTTCTGAAGACTTAAAACTCAAAACTCAAAACTCAAAACTGATCGTCGCCAGCGTCACCGCGCTGCTGCAAAAGACCTTTCCGCCCGGCGAAATCCAAAATCGCACCCGCGCGTTTGCGCGCGGCGATAAAATCGCGCCGCTCGACCTGATTGAACGGCTGGAAGACCAGGGCTACCAACCCGAGGCGCAGGTTTCGCAGAAAGGCGAAATCGCCCTGCGCGGCGGCATCGTGGATGTCTGGCCGCTGACCAGCCCGTGGCCGGCGCGGCTGGAATTTTTCGGCGACGAACTCGAATCGCTGCGCGAGTTCGACCCGCTCACGCAGATTTCGCGCGGGGAAATTTTGAGCGTCACCCTGCCCCCGGCGGGCGAACTGGGGATTTTGAAGCAAAGACAGAATGAAGAAGGCAGAGCGGAGAATGAAACGGCGCTGGCGACGCTGCTCGATTATTTGCCGCCCGAAACCATTTTTCTGCTCTGCGAGCCGGAGCAGCTTGCCCTGCGCGCCAACGAATACGCGCTGCAAATTCCAGCCGGCGACCCGTTTTTCATTTCGTGGCCGGATTTGCTGGCCGAACTGAACCGTCGCGGTTTCACGGCGGTTGCATTAAGCGAGGCCGCCAAAACTGGCGGAGACAATCCGCAATCCGCAATCCGCAATCCGCAATTCTCCTCGCTCGACGCCTACCGTCCGCTCGCCGAGCGCGCGCCGGAAGCGCCAATCGCCGAGGCGCAGCGCCGTGAATTTTTCAATCAAATGCACCGCTGGCTGCGCCAGGACTACGCCGTCCATGTCTTTTGCAACAACGATGGCGAACGGCAACGGTTTGAGGAAATCTGGAAGGAACTCGATGAAGTGAGAAGTGAGAAGGTCGAAGGACGGGAAGTCGGTCGCACTTCGGACCTCACGCTTCGACCTTCAATTTACCTCGGCTCGCTCGCCCGCGGATTCATTTGCGAGGAGGCGAAGCTGGTGATCGTCACCGACGCCGAAATTTTCGGGCGCAGCAAAATCCAGCGACCGCGCCGGTTGAAATCCCCGCACGCGCTCGCCGCCCGGTCCGCCCTCGACATTGATTTCACCGAACTGGAGGAGGGCGATCTGGTTGTCCATCTCCAATACGGCATCGGAAAATTTCTCGGCCTGAAAAACCTGCCCGCAGGCCGCAGCCGCCATTCGTCAGCTTCCATTTCTCAACTCTCGACCGGCACCGAGTGTCTCGTCATCGAATACGCGCCCGCCAATTACGGCGACGAGCCGCCCAAGCTTTACGTGCCCGTCACCGAGGCGCACCTGGTCGGCAAATACGTGGGCGCCGGCAAGGCGCATCCGCCGTTGAACACGCTCGGCGGCACGCGCTGGCAGAAGGCGAAGCAGCAGGCCGAACGCGCCGTGCGCGACATCGCCGCCGAGCTGCTCCAAATCCAGGCCGTGCGCGAATCGCAGCCCGGCCACCCTTTTCCGCCGGACGTGCCGTGGCAGCGCGAGTTCGAGGGCGCATTTGTTTTCGAGGAAACGCCGGACCAGCTTCGCGCCATCGGCGAAACGAAGTCCGACATGGAACGCGCCAAGCCGATGGACCGTCTGATTTGCGGCGACGTCGGCTTCGGCAAGACCGAGGTCGCCATTCGCGCCGCGTTCAAGGCCGTGATGGGCGGCCGACAGGTGGCCATGCTGGTGCCCACCACCGTCCTAGCGCAGCAGCATTTCAACACCTTCCGCGAGCGGATGGCGGATTATCCGATTCGCGTGGAACTGCTCTCGCGCTTTCGCACGCGCCGGCAGCAGGAGCGCGTGGTGAAGGACCTGGCCACCGGCGCGGTGGATATCGTCATCGGCACGCACCGGCTGATTCAAAGTGACATCGTGTTCAAGGAACTCGGACTGGTGGTGATTGACGAGGAGCAGCGCTTCGGCGTGCTGCACAAGGAAAAATTCAAGCGGCTGCGGACGATGGTGGACGTGCTGACGTTGAGCGCCACGCCGATTCCGCGCACGCTTTACCTCGCGCTCACCGGCGCGCGCGACATGAGCACCATCCAGACGCCGCCGCACGACCGCCTGCCGGTCGAAACCATCGCCGCGCAATACGACGAGCGCATCATCCGCGACGCCATCCAGCGCGAGCTGAAGCGTGGCGGCCAGGTCTACTTTTTGCACAACCGGGTGTTGAGCATTGAAACCATGCGCCAGCGGCTTGCAAAACTGGTTCCGCAGGCGCGCATCGTCGTCGGCCACGGCCAGATGGACGCCGACGGCCTGGAAGAGGTGATGACAAAGTTCGTGAACGGCGAGGCGGACGTGCTGCTTTCAACATCCATCATCGAAAGCGGCCTCGATATTCCGAATGCGAACACCATCATCATTGACCGGGCGGATCGTTTCGGATTGAGCGACCTTTACCAGTTGCGCGGGCGCGTCGGGCGTTATAAGCATCAGGCCTACGCCTATCTGCTGTTGCCGCGCCACGCGAGCCTGCTGACCGACGTGCGCAAACGCATCAGCGCCATCCGCCAATACTCCACGCTCGGCAGCGGATTCAAAATCGCCATGCGCGACCTGGAAATCCGCGGCGCCGGCAACCTGCTCGGCTCGGAGCAAAGCGGCCACATCACCGCCGTCGGCTTCGAGCTATACTGCCAGTTGCTCCGGCAAAGCGTCTCGTCGCTGAAGGGCGAGAAGGTGAAACCGCGCGTGGAAGTCCGCATCGCGCTGGATTTTATTGAAACAAATGCGGAATCCGGAGTGCGGGGTGTGGAATTAAAAACAGCCTCGTCCGGCGCGGATGATTCCGCACTCCGCACTCCGCACTCCGCATTTCTCCCGCACAACTACGTTACCGAGCCGCAGCACCGGATCGGAATTTATCGCAAGCTCGCGCAGGCCGGTGAAAAACCCGCGCTGGAACAATTGCGGAAGGAATTGCGCGACCGTTTCGGCCCGCTGCCGCCGCCGGTGGAACTGCTGCTGACCGTGGCCGAACTGAAAATTCTCGCCAGCGAAAAATCCGTGACTGCCATCGAAGTGAAAGACGACAAATTGATGCTCACCCGCCACGGCGATTTCATCACGCTCGGCGGCAAGTTTCCGCGCCTCACCAAAAAAGACGCCAAAGGCCGGCTCAAGGAAATCAAGCGGCTGCTGCTGGCGATTTGATCAGCTTGTTCGCAGCCACACCGTTTTCAAATACGCCGGCTCGGCGCGACTGACGGGGAAATCCGGCGGCTGCGGGACATAATGCCGTTGCAGAATTGTCCGCTTCGCGGCGCGGATGGCCGATTCCACACCGGCGAGAAATTCTTCCGGCGGAAACTCCGCCGCGTTGGTCGAGGCGAGCAGAATTCCGCCCGGCTTGAGCACCGACAGCGTGGCGGTGACGAGCTTGCCGTAATCCTTCTCCGCGCGGAACGTGCCGTGCTCCTTCGACTGCGAAAACGTCGGCGGGTCAAGCACCACGGCGTCGAACGTGCGGCCTTTCTTCGCCAGCCGCCGCAACCAGTCAAACGTGTCGCCGTAAATGAAGTCGTGCGCCGCCGGGTCGAGGCCGTTCAGCGCGAAGTTGCGCCTGCCCCATTCGAGATATTTTTTCGAGAGATCCAGGCTGGTCGTCCGCACGCCGGCCCTGGCCGCGCACACCGAGAAACCGCAGGTGTAGGCGAAACAGTTTAGAAGTTGGAAGTTGGAAGCTGGAAGCTGGGAAAAAGCGGCGGCGATGTGGCCGGTCAAAAAGCGGCGGCGATTGTCGCGCTGGTCCAGAAACAGGCCGACGGAATAACCTTCGCTGAAACTCAACTCGTAACGGATGCCGTTCTCCGAAATCTCAAACCGCTCCGGCGCGGGTTCGCCGAAAACGAGTTGCGGCGAGACTTGAGTCGTGGTCGAGCGGCGAACCTGGCGCGATAGAATTTTGTGATAAGCGCCACGCACGGAAAAAATTCCCGCCAGACGTGACAATTCCTCATTTTGCACGGCGTTCAACGGCAGTTCGGATTGCGAGAGCAGAAAATCGCCGAGCTTTTCCACAAACCAGCCGGACCAGCCGTCGCTCGCGCCGTGAATCAGACGAAAGGCGTTCGTGGCGTCCGGCTCGATGACGGCGGAGCGCAAGGCCAGCCTGGAATCGGAGTCGAAATCTGCCGACGCGGAGAATTTCAGCAGTTCACCTGTGGCGGGATGCGCAAACTCAATTTCCGCCGCGTGCAGAAAAACCCGCGGTGCCGGCGTGCCGCCGTAAAGCGTGTCGCCCAGAATGGGGAATCCGCTATCCGCCGCGTGGACGCGGATTTGGTGCGTGCGACCGGTGAGCGGCGAGGCCCGGACAGTTTTGAATTTTGAATTATTAGTTTTCAGTTCGGAATCCGACAGCAGCTTGAATTGAGTTTCCGCCGGTTCACCGCCGGGCTGGCTGGCGTATTTTTGGCCGACGCGGACGAGCGCGGCTTTGACGGCAAATTGTTTTTCCGGCACGGCGCGGTCGGTGAGCAGCAGGTATTTTTTGCGGACGCGGCGGGCGGTGAATTGTTCCGTGAGCGATTTGTTGGCAAGAGGCGTCTTGCCGAAGACGAGGACGCCGCTGGTTTCCTTGTCCAGCCGATGCACAATCGCCAGCGACGCCCAGCGCGGCTCGCGGTGGCGCAGCCAGTCGTAAATGCCCTCGCCGGCGAACGGCGACGGCGCGTGCGTGTTCCAGCCGGCGGGTTTGTGAACCACCAGCAGGTGCTCGTCCTCGAAAATCACGCACGGAACCATGCGCCATGAAAACATTTTTCACCGTCCGAAAGAAAGCGCGGAAAAATATCATCTGCATTTTCCCCAAAGCTTGATTCTTCCGGCCGCAATTTGTATCTCTGCACTATGACCATGAAATGCACCAGTCTTTTTCTTGCCGGGTTGTTGTTCGTGCCCGCCCTGCTGGCCGCCGACGCCGGCGCCATTGCCGCCAAGCCGCTCTACCGTGACCCGGTAATGGACGGCGCAAGCGATCCGACCATCATCTGGAATTCCACGGACAAGAAGTGGTTTATGTTTTACACCAGCCGCCGTTCCAATGTGCCGGGTCTGGGCAACATCGAGTCAATCCACGGCACACCCATCGGGATCGCGACTTCGGACGATGGCGGTGCGACGTGGAAATACCTCCGCGACGCAAACATCATTTACCCGGGCGCCGTCACCAACAAAACCTACTGGGCACCTGCCGTGGTCGAACACGACGGCCTGTTTCACATGTATCTCGTTTATGTTCCCGGAATTTTTGACAATTGGAGTCATCCGCGTTACATCCTTCATCTCACAAGCAAGGATTTGATCAACTGGCAGTATGAATCCACGCTGCCGCTTTCGGATCCCAAGGTGATTGACGCCGGCGTGCTGCACCTGCCTGACGGCACCTGGCGTTTGTGGTATAAGGACGAGGCCACCGGCTCCTCGTGCAATTACGCGGACAGCACTGATCTTTATCATTGGACGGATCACGGTCGGGTTCCGGGTCTTTCGGATCGCGGCGGCGAAGCCCCGGTCGCCTTCCATTGGCAGGGCCATTACTGGCTGTTCCGCGACATCGGGCGCGGCCTCGCCCTGTATCGTTCGGATGATGCGCTGGACTGGGCGCGCGCGGGCACGCTGCTCGACGACTCCGGCACCGGCCCCGACGACAACGGCGTGGGACACCATGCGGAAGTCATCCTCTCCAGCGACCGCGCCTACCTGTTTTATTTCGTCGGCATCGGCAGGCGCTGCAGCATCCAAGTCGTCGAACTGAAATATGATGCCGCGAAGAACCTTCTCACCGCCGACCGCAACGCCCCGACGTTAATTCATTTGCAGCCGCCGAAAGACCCGGAAACCCAGTCCAAATTCAATTGAACGGGAACCGGCATCGCCGAAAAAACTCGCGGCGATTTCCTTTCCCATTCATTTTACCGGCGTGCATCTGGCCCATCTGCGACTCCGGGACTTCCGCAATTACGCGCGGTTGGACGTGGATTTTGCGCCCGGCTTCCACCTGCTGCTCGGCGACAACGCGCAGGGCAAGACAAACATCCTCGAAGCCGTTTATCTCATGGCCACGCTGCGGTCGTTCCGTGGCGTCGGCGGCGCGCAGATGATCCGGCACGGACAGCGCGGTTATTTCGTCGGAGGCAATGTCGTCGGGCAGGGCGATCACGAGATTAAAATGTTCTGGTCCGCGCGTGAACGAAAACTGGCGCTGGACGGCCAGCCGGTGAAACGGCTTGCGGACTATTTCGGCGCGCTGCGGACGGTGGTTTTTTGCACGGAGGATTTGCAGCTCGTCAAGGGCGCGGCGCGTGCGCGGCGGCGGTTTCTGGATTTGCTGCTCGCGCAGACGCAGACCGGCTATCTTCCCCTGCTCCAGCGTTACATGCACTCCGTTCGCGCCCGAAACGCGCTGCTCAAACAGCGCTCCGGCGACGAGGCCGCGCTGGACAGCTTTTCGCAGGAGCTAGTGAAGCTCGGCAACGAAATCATCCGCGCCCGCCGCGAGCTGGCGCCGAAATTTTCCCCGCTCGCGCGGCTGGCATATCGGCGCATTTCCAACGACGCGGAGGAATTGCGCATTGAATACCAGCCGAGCGTGAAAACGGATTTCGCCGTGGAGCTCGCGCAATCGCGTCCGCGCGAACACACCTACCGTTCCACGCTCGTCGGGCCGCACCGCGACGATTTGCGGTTGCTGCTGAACGAAAAGTCCGCCGCGCAGTTCGGCAGCGAGGGCCAGAAACGGACACTGGCCATCGCACTGAAGATGGCGCAGACGGAATTTCTCGCCGGAATCCACGGCTCGCCGCCGATCCTGCTGATTGACGACGTGATGGGCGAACTGGACGTGAAGCGGCGCAGCGGATTTCTGCCGCTGCTGGAGCAGGCGCGCAGAACCGGCGGGCAGGTGTTCATGACCGCCACCGAGGAAAACTGGCCCAGCGAGCTCGGCAAGGATTTGCAGCGGTGGGAGGTGCGCGCAGGCGCGTTGAAGCGGGGATAGAAAATGGCGGATGGCCGGGCACTTTGCCATCTTCCATTCTCCATTCTCGCTTTTTCATCCGTTCGTCATAAAATTTCGGCATGAGAATTCTATCAGGCATCCAGCCCAGCGGCGCGCTGCATCTCGGAAATTATTTCGGGATGATGCGGCCCGCCATCGAGCTTCAGGAAAAGGGCGAGGCGCTTTATTTCATTGCGAATTACCATTCGATGACGACGCTGACCGACGCCGCGCAACGCCGCAGGAACACGCTGGACGTGGCGCTGGATTTTCTCGCCTGCGGCCTCGATCCGAAGCGGACCGTTTTCTTCCGCCAGTCCGACGTGCCGGAGGTGACCGAGCTGACGTGGCTGCTGTCCACCGTCACGCCGATGGGCCTGCTCGAACGCGCGCACAGCTACAAGGACAAAATCGCCAAGGGCATCGCGCCGAACCACGGCCTGTTCGCCTATCCGGTGCTCATGGCGGCGGACATTTTGATTTATGACTCGAACCTCGTCCCGGTGGGCCGCGACCAGAAGCAGCACGTCGAAATGACGCGCGACATCGCCATCAAGTTCAACGAGCAATACGGCCAGACGTTCGTGATTCCCGAACCGCAAATCCGCGACGAGGTCGCCGTGCTGCCCGGCACGGACGGCCAGAAAATGAGCAAGAGTTACGGCAACACGATTGAAATTTTCGGCGAGGAAAAGGCGACGCGCAAAAAAATCATGGGCATCGTCATGGACAGCCGCACACCCGCCGAGCCGAAGCCGGACGCGGAAAAGAACCTCGCCCTGCAACTGCTCAAGCTCGTCGCTCCGGCGGAGATCGGAAAGGATTTTGAAAACCGCCTGCGCAACGGCGGCCTCGGCTATGGCGACTTGAAGAAGGCGCTGTTCGAAAATTACTGGAGTTATTTCGCCGACGCCCGGAAAAAGCGCGCCGAACTGGCGGCGAACCCGGATTATGTGAACCAGGTTCTGGCGGACGGGGCGGCAAAAGCCCGGACGCTGGCCCGGAATGTCCTGAAGCGCGCGCGGAAAAATTGCGGGTTGGAATAAATTGCGGCACCGGCACTTCACGGCGATTTTCGGGCCGCCGGCTCGACACTACATCATCTTCAGCTTCGGCAAATCCTGCGAGTCCACCAAGCCGACCGGCTCGTGTTTCGCGTTCACGACGATGAGATCGTCAATGTTCCGCTCGTTGAAGATTTTCAGCGCCTCCACCGCCAGCGCGTCGGCGCGGATGCAGATGGGATTCCGCGTCATCACTTTTTTCAGCGGCTGCGAAAGCAGGTTTCCATCGTCCGCCATGCGCCGGCGAAAATCGCCGTCAGTGAACACGCCCGCAAGTTTGCCACGCGCATTGACCACGCTCAAGCTGCCGGACTTGGCGTGCGTCATCACCAACAGCGCCTCCTTAACCGGCAGATTTTCATCCGCGACGGCATTGCGTTCGTCGCTGCGCATGATGTCGCCCACCTTGAGCAGCAGGGCGCGACCAATGGCGCCGGAGGGATGCAGCCGGGCGTAATCCTTCCGCTTGAAGCCGCGCGCCTGCAACACGGCCATCGCCAGCGCGTCGCCCATAACCAGCGTCGCCGTCGTGCTCGACGTCGGCGCGAGATTGAACGGGCAGGCTTCCCTCGGAACTTTTATGTTGAGCACAACATCGCTGTGTTTTGCCAGCGATGATTTCAAATTGCCGGTGAACGAGATGATTTTGACGGAAAACCGTTTAAGCGCCGGCAGCAGGTTCAGCAGTTCATCCGACTCGCCGGAATAGCTCAACGCCAAAACCACGTCGCCGTCGTTCACAATGCCGAGGTCGCCGTGAAGCGCGTCCACGCTGTTGAGCACGACGCTGGTGGAACCGGTGCTGGTGAGGGTGGCGGCGATTTTGGTGCCGACGTTGCCGGATTTGCCGATGCCGACGACGACGATCTTGCCGCGTTGCGCCAGCGCGTCCGTGACCGTTTCCACCGCGAGATCGAAAGATTTGTTGAGCTGCGCGCGGACGAACTTGAGCGCGGCGAGTTCGACGTCAAAAACTTTCCGGGCCTGGACGAGATGCTTCATCACGGCGAGGATGCAGCGAAGACGCGCGCATTTCAATCCCGAATGGCGTCCGCCGCCGGACGGTCACTTCGTCTGGGCGAAGAGCATGAAAACGCGCGGGCCGCGGGCGGTTGCAATGGCGAATTGCTGTTCCTGCGCGCCGGACGGGACGGCCATGCCGTCGGAGTGCTGGTCCTCAACCGGTTTGCCGTCCGCAAGCAGCATGTAATGATGTGTGCGGTTGCCTTGAATCTGCTGGACCGTCGCGTGCCAGCCGCCCATCACGCGGTCATGAATCAACGGCACTTTCTTCCAGCCCGTGAACGTGCCGGCAATTTCGACCGTGGCCGGTTCCTGCTTCTGGCCGTCCGGCAGGCGCCAACGGAAGATTTTCGTGAAAGTCAGCTTGCGTTCCACAGGTTGCTGCACTGGTTGTTGCGCCGGATGTTGTGCCGGCCTCTTTGGGGCGGCACCGGCTGGAGTTTTTAGAACAGCCGCGCCGCTTTTGTGCGGCGGTTGCAGGAATGCGTTGCCAAAATTTTGTGCCATAAAATGTATTTCCGTCAGCTTGAAAGATAACCGGGAATCACCCGCGGCTCAAGTTGCAGCCGCTGTTTTCGACGGGAATGTTTCTGGTCTATTCGGTTTTGGGATACGAGCCAAGAACCTTGACGTAGCTGCTCTCGCGCTCCAGCAGCGCAATCGCCTCCGAAACCTTGCGGTCCTGAATGTGGCCGTCGCAGTCAATGAAGAAGAAATATTCCCACGCCTTCCGCTTGCTGGGGCGCGACTCGATTTTCGTCATGTTGATTTTGTAACGCCGGAACGCCGCGATCGCATGATGCAGCGCGCCGACCTTGTCCGCGACGCTCACCATCAGGCTGGTCCGGTCGTTGCCGGTGGGCGGACTGCACTGCCGGCCCAGAACCAGAAAACGCGTCGCGTTCGCCGCATTGTCCTGAATATCCTGCTCCAGCACGTCCAGACCGTATTTCTCGGCGGCGATGATGCCGGCGATGGCGGCGGAGTTTTTCTCCTTCGCCGCCAGCTCCGCCGAACGGGCGTTCGACGATGTTTCGACAATCTCCACGCGCGGCAGATGGTTTTGAATCCAGCCGCGGCACTGGGCCAGCGACTGCGGATGGACGTAAAGCTTTCCAATCTTCGCGCGCGCCCCGCCCGGCGAAATCATCAGGCACTGCTGCACCGGCAAAATGATCTGCGAAACAATCTTCAGGTCGCTGTCCACAAACATGTCGAGCGTGTGCGTGACAACGCCTTCGGTGGAATTTTCCACCGGCACCACGCCGTAATCCGCGCGATGCTTGCTGACCTCGGTGAAAACGTCCGCGATGGTTTTTTGCGGCGCGTAATTCAGGCTCGCGCCAAACTTCTGGATCGCCGCCTGATGCGTGAACGTCGCCTCCGGGCCGAGATACGCGATGGTCATCGTCTTTTCCAAGGCCAGCGCGCTGGACATGATTTCGCGGTAAATCGCACGAAGCTGTTCGTTGGTGATCGGTCCCTCGTTCGCGCGGCAGATGCGCTCAAACACGGCATGTTCGCGGTGCGGCGCGTAAATCTCCTCGCCCGCCTTGAGCTTGATGCCGCCGATGGCCAGCACATGGCGCGTGCGCTCGTTCAGCAGCCGGACGATTTGTGCGTCCAGCTTGTCAATCGCCTTGCGATGTTCGGGAATGCTCAAGCAGAAATAGAATGAGGAATGAAGGGTGAAGAATCAATTCTGTTTCACGGGTTTACGGACGGCGAATTTTCAACAGCCGGAGCTACAGGCGCTTCTTCATTCTTCGTTTTGCCTTCTTCATTCAACTGGAGCTGCTCCGGCGCCGCCGTTGCCAGGCCGGGATCCACCGTGACGGGCGCGGGCGGTTTATCAACCGGAATGCGGCGGAGTTCGTCCGCGGCTGGCAGATCGTCCAGGCTGCCCAGGCCGAAGTATTCAAGGAACAGCGCCGTTGTGCCGTAAAGCGCAGGCCGGCCGACGACATCAGCGCGGCCAACAGATTCGACAAGGCCGCGCTCCATGAGCGTCTGCATCGTGCCGTCCACGTTCACGCCGCGAATCTGCTCGACCTCGGCGCGTGTGATGGGCTGGCGATACGCGATGATGGCCAGCGTCTCCAGCGCCGGCTGTGAAAGCCGCGACGGGCGGATTTTCACGCCGACGAGCGCCTTGAGCCACGGCGCGAATTCCGGCTGCGTGACGAACTGCCACGATCCGGCGACGCACGCAAGCCGGTAGCTGCGCGCGGCGGTTTCGTGTTCGGCGGCAAGCTGTTCGAGCGCGGCGGTCACTTCCTCATCCTTGGTTTTCTTGAGCGACTTTGCGGTGGCGTCGGCGTCCTCGGCCTCGGCGGCGGTGGCGAGCACGTCGCGAAGCTCCTTGACGCTCATCGGTTTTTGCGCGGAGAACAGCAGCGATTCGAGAATGAATTTAAGTTCCATGAGATTCGGGTTGCGGATTGGAAATTTCAGGTTGCGAAATATTTTCAGCCGGCACCGGCGGTGCGTCCGCCGGGGTTTCGGCCGGCGGCTCGGGGACGGCCGGCGTGGCGTGGCAGATTTCAATTTCCGCAAATGGCTCGGACTGGGCGCAGACGAGCTGCTTGAGACGGATCAATTCCAGCAGCGCCAGAAAGGTGCAGATGACCTCGGAACGGCTCGCGGCAGCCTCGAATAATTCCGCAAAGCGCACGCTGCCGCGCCCGGAGAGGATTTGCAGGATGGACTCGATCTTTTCGCTGACGCTCCATTTGTCCTCGAAAATTTCGCGCGCGTCGCCTTCGCGCTTTTTGAAGCGTTGCAGCACGCCGTTAACGGCGGCAAGCAGGTCAAAAATGCCAACCTCCGGCTTCGTCACAGGCACGGCGGATTCAAAGTCCAGTTTTCCCGGCAGGCGCGGAAAGACGTTTTCCTGCCGCGCCTCGAGCGTTTGCAACTGCGCGGCGGCGTCCTTGAATTTCTTGTATTCAACGAGCTGGCGGATCAGTTCCCAGCGCGGGTCCTCGCCTTCATCCTCGCCCTCGACCACGACCTGCTGGTCCACCGGCAGCAGTTCGCGGCTCTTGATATACATCAGCGTCGAGGCCATCACAAGAAACTCGCCGGCGACTTCGAGGTCGAACACGCGCATCATGTCAATGTATTCGATGAACTGCGTGGCGAGCTTGGTGAGGTTGACCTCGTAAATGTCCACCTCCTCCTTTTTGATGAGATAAAGGAGCAGGTCGAGCGGGCCTTCAAAGACCTCGAATTGAACTTT
>Ga0181516_10000516_pt1 | contig 35256 bp, 27 predicted proteins | sample PEATcosm2014_Bin_25_FD_121104 | JGI IMG/M metagenome (GOLD analysis project Ga0181516, IMG submission 121104) | Peatland microbial communities from MTU Mesocosm Facility, Houghton, MI, USA - PEATcosm2014_Bin01_10_metaG | ecosystem: Environmental > Terrestrial > Soil > Wetlands > Peat | place... | reverse complement strand
GATGGGGCTGAAAGACGCAAACCAACGGCCGGTCCGGAAACCGCTGTTTGAACGCCGCAAGGGTCGCCTTGATCTCGGTCGGATGATGCGCATAATCATCATAAGCATCCGCCGGCTTCTTGGCGTTTTTTATTTTCGCCATGCCGCGATATTCCATGCGCCGCCATGCGCCGCCGTACGATCCAAGCGCAGTAAAGATATTCTTTTCAGAAATTTTTAACAGCTTCCCGAGTTGGTAAACGGCAGTAGCATTCGATATGTTATGCTCGCCAAAAATCTTCAATGTTTTTCTAATTTTCGCCGCACTGCGATCTTTCAGGGAATACCAAATGAGAGCAAGGTGTTTCTTTTTTGCAAGCGCCGCCACGGATGTTTTTAATGAAAATAAATTCTTATCGTCACGATTTAAAATGAGCGCACCGCCGTCAACCGTATTGCCAAGAAATTGCAAAAATGCTTTTTTTGACTCGGCGATATTTTTATAAATATCAACATGCTCGCGATCGATGTTGGTAACAATCGCAATAAGGGGGGAATAATGATAGAATGCGCGGCCGAACTCGTCCGCTTCAAGCACGAGCAATTCGCTTTTCCCTGCGCGAAAATTCTTCCCGCCGAATTCTTTAAGGTTCGTGCCCACGATGACCGTGGGATCAAAGCCGCTCTTAATGAGTGTGAGTGCGGAAAGTGCCGTCGTTGTGCTTTTGCCATGCGACCCGGCGACGGCGATCGTCTTATATATTCGAGTCAGTTCGCCGATCGCCTCGGGGTAGGTGAGTACGCGCATTTTGCGTTGTAAAGCCTCCTGGACCTCGGAATTCCCCCGGCTGATGGCCTGGCTGCTCACTACAAGCGCCGCCCTGGGTGGCAGATAGCCCTTTTTATGCCCAATTTTGACCTTTACGCCCTCTTTTACGAGACTTTGCGTGATTACGCCTTTGGCCGCATCAGATCCCGAAACAGCCCAATTTTGGCTTAAAAAATAGCGCGCGAGGGCGCTCATCCCGATGCCGCCAATACCCACAAAATGAACAACCCGGCGAGAAGAGCGGGGACGTGTTTTAATAAGCATCTCTCAATTATATGCTGTTCTTAAATATGATAAAGGGGTTAAGGTTGCCCTGTGGCAACGGCCCTTTGTCGATACGGTAGGGTTTCCGCATCCCTTTACTTATTGAATTGAAGTAAAATGGGGCTTATTTTACCATATTAGTTCTCAAAATTGTTCCAATAACGTCCCATCCCGCGCACTTTATGGTATCCTGATTTCAGGAGGAAATTCGATATGCAATGTCCGATTTGTACGCGCCCCATCGCCGAGGGTGAAGAAGTTGAGCCAGTAAAGGACGGTTACGCCCATCGAGATTGCTATTTCGATGAAATCGGAAAGCTTATCGATGAGCAGCCCATCGTCAGTCCGATCAGGGCCCCGTTACCAAAGTAACGGGGCCTGCACTTAACGCTGTTCGAAAATCGTCCAGTCGGGTGCACCGAAGTAGGTGAGTATCTGCTAGGTTGACCGCAGAATCATCAATCTTGTTTGAATACCATCTCAAAAAGCCCTACTGATATATGGTTCCCAAATATAGCGTCGGATCCACATCGTGCCCCTGGGGATATGGTCCGCAACCATGGGCTGGTGAAGTATTAAACCCTTGCTCATCGAAAATAGATACCAACAAGTGTGGCCCGGTCTCAAGACCTGTGGGCCCGACTGTTCCAATGGGCGTACCTTTTAAGATTGTTTCACCCGTGGAAACCGCGAACGTGCCGAGATGCGAAAACACGAACACAAGATGATGTACGGGGTCGTCGAGCGCTATATATTTTCCGAAGGCGATATGGGGACAGTATGCGTCTTGATTCACGACGGCGAGCACTGTTCCATCAGTGGGAGCGTACACCAATGTGCCAAAGTTTGCGGCAAGATCAATTCCATTGTGCCATCCGTTGATATAAAGATAGGCATATGCAGTCCTGCCATATCCCTGCGTGATGTAGTCGCGCCCAATACCGGTCGAATCAAAAAAATTGAAGTTGATGGTGGAAAGACCTATGAAACTACTAGTGGCGAAGTAGCTGACTGGAACACCATCTGAGGAAGCATGTCCAACAAGCGCTACACCACAGAGAACGAGACCGACAACCGCAAAGACTATAAAAAGAATTCCGACAAGCTGAGCCATAGGCGGGCATTATCCCATGGAAACAAATAAAAGGGAAGCGTCCTATTTGCTAAATACTATCTGTCGCACAAGATATATTTTGCGACTGATAAATAGGCCGGATCCCGCTTTACCTCGTTTTAACCCTTCTAATGGAACAATCCTATGATCCACCGCACCGCACTATCTGCCAACCACCAAATCCAATAAATGATACCGATGAATATGTTGATGAGCCAAGCAATATGAACTCCGGTGTGTTCGTAGAACCACGCGTCGAATTCCTGGATGTATTGATTGATGTATTGCTGAACATTGATACCGATTGTTATCGTTGATGAGATATTGCTGCCCCCTAGATTCAGATTGACTGGAACGGAAACATTACCACCGTTCATGCTATTAAAGAAATTTTCAAAGGGAGATATGAGGTTACCGAAAGAATTGCCGAAGTTATATCCCTGGGGCGATCCTGTGGCCATCAATGCCGAAGGAACCGGCAATTGGCCGGCTGAAGGAACCTCGTAGGCGCGCGCGACTGACCCGCAAACAATAAAGGCAGCGCATACGCTGCCGACGACCGCGATACTCATAACGATTGATGGCGCAGGAGATTTGCTTTTCATCGTCCTATAACAATAATATTAGGACATTATTGCAATTTTGCAATCGCCAGGGAAATTCTGCGCAACGATTCGTCGCGGCCGAGCGTTTCCATGATCTCCATCGGGTCGGGCGAAGCGCTTTGACCCGAGAGTGCGACACGGAGCGGCCAAAAGATAGGGCCTCTCCCCTGCTTCTCGGTAAGCGGAGCAAGCGCGAGGAGAAAATCTTCGCGGTGGAATTTTGGGGCGGTGAGGGCGGTGAGGGCGGTGGAGGTGCTTTGAAGTGCGATTTTTGTTTCCAGGAGCGGCGCGCCCTTCCATGCGAGCAACGTTGCCTCATAATCGGGCATCACGAAAAAGAACTTCCCAGCTTCAGCAAAATCATTCAACGTTTTTACACGACTCAACTGTAGCTTCACGACTTTTTCCAAAAGCGCGGGATTATCCACGGCTATCCCCGCTTTCTCAAAAAATGGTTTTACGCGGGCGACGAGCTCTGCGACGGAAAGTAACTTCATATGTTCGCGGTTGAGCCAATCCAGCTTCTCCTCATTAAAGATCGCACCCGCTTGCTGCATTCGTTCCAGATCAAACTGGGCGATAAGCTCGCCAATCGATAAGACCTCTTTGTCATCTTTGGGATGCCACCCGAGAAGCGCCAAAAAATTCACGAGCGCCTCCGGCAGATAGCCGCGCTCACGATAACTCGAGAGCGTAACATCGTTGAAGCGCTTGGACATCTTGCTACGGTCGGCGTTGAGGATGAGTGGGATGTGCGCGTAGACCGGCTGACCGAACCCGAGCGCCTTTTGCATCAAGATCTGTTTCGGCGTGTTCGAAAGATGGTCCTCGCCGCGGATCACATGTGTAATCTCCATCAGCTCGTCGTCAACCACGACGGCAAAATTATAGAGCGGCGTATCGAGGTCCTTCGCGATTACGATATCGCCAAAAAGTGCGGCATCAAAAGCGACCTTCCCGCGCACAAGGTCCTTGAATTCGACTTTCACTTCAGGCACTTTGAAGCGGACAACTTCCGGCGATTTCCCCTCCGGTGGTGCAGTGAGCGTGCGACAATGTCCGTTATATTTTGGCGGCAACCCCTGCGCGAGCATTACCTGGCGCTGGGCTTCGAGATCTTCCTTCGTGCAATAACAATAGTATGCGGCGCCGCTTGCAAGTAGTTGTTCCAAATATTTTTTATAAATCGGTGTGCGCTCGCTCTGTCGATACGGGCCGTAGTCGCCCTTTTCGCCATCACCATGAACGTTCGGGCCTTCGTCCCACGCAAGATCGAGCCATGTGAACCCGTCCAGTAGGTCGGTTTCGTGTTTTTTTTCGGAGCGTTCTTTATCAGTGTCTTCGATGCGCAACACGAACGTGGCGCCGACGTGCTTTGCGAAAAGCCAGTTACAGAGATACGTGCGCGCCGTGCCGATATGTAGCGGACCCGTCGGACTTGGCGCCATGCGCACGCGGATGGGTTTTTTCATAGCGACTGCTTCCATATAAGCGAGTTTACTCCGATTTTGTTCAAAATTCCAGCTCTCGTAATGAGAGTAAAATCTCCGTGAACTTCCGGAGATTTTTATTATCTATCAAAATAGGTACTGCTGTCTGAACACAAAAGAGTTCAAGAGGGTGTTGTCTTTGTTTGTTATACACCACCATGCTATCCCGCCACGATTGCAATGGTCTCCTTGGCAATAGCTTCCGCAGCGCCGGGCTTGAAGAAAGCACTCGATGCGGCGCTCATCTTTGTAAGCACATCAGGAGCGCCGAGCAACGCTTTCAGTTGACCAAAGAAGAGGCCGGGCAAAAGATTATCCTCTTCGATGACGAGCGCAGCGCCGGTCTTCGAAAATTCGATGGCGTCGAGAAGTTGGTGTCCGTTGGCTGATTCAGTGAGCGGGATGAGAATCGCAGGTAGTCCGAACGCGGCAAACTCGAACACCGAGCTGCCGGACCGCGCCACGACGAGATCGGCGGCGGTAAGCGCGAGCGCCATATCGTTTTTGAAATAATCCACCACCTGATAGCGGTTCGCCGTCGGTGCTTCAAGCAACGCCGCGTGGGAAAGCTTTTGCACTTCAAGGATGTTCGCAGTACCGGCCTGATGGAGCACCTGCGTGACCTCGACGAATTGCGCGAGATTTTCCAAAACGAACTCATTGATCCGGGCTGAACCCTGCGAGCCGCCGAGGATGAGCACGAGCGGTTTCCCCGAGTCAAAGCCAAAATTCTCGCGGGCAAGTTCTTTGGTGGTCCTTCCAACCAAGAGCTCTTCCCGCAGCGGCGAGCCGACCACTTGCGTTATCGCGGGGTTGAAATATACCGCCGCGCGGTCGAAGCTCAAAAATATCCTCCGGGCGAAATATGCCGATAATAGATTATTAAGCCCAGGCTTGGCATCGGACTCGTGGAACGTTACCGGAATGCGGTAGAACCACGCCGCGAGCACGACAGGTAATGCTCCGGGACCGCCCTTAGAAAATACGATGTCCGGCATTATGAAATAAAGATGAAAGAGCGCTTGGAAAAATCCGATGAAGAACTTCGGGATATCGATGATATTCTCCAATGAAAGATAACGGCGCAGCTTGCCGGTGACGATCGGGCTTATCGTCATGCCATGATCGATCAGTGCCGGCGTATAACTATCCTTTCCGCCCATATAAAAAAATTCGTAGGGAGCGTTGAGGGTTGCGAGCTCGTGCTTGAGCGCTTCGGCGACGGCGATGAGCGGATAGATATGTCCCCCGCTCCCGCCGCCCGTGAACACTATAAGGAATTTTTCCGATGATGATTGCGCCATTAGTGAAATAATACCATGCTTTGCGGCTGCTTATCTATGCGTATTTTGAGACGTTCAGCGAGATGCCGGCCATAGTGATGAAGATCGCAAACGCCGTTCCGCCGTAGCTCACGAAGGGCAGCGGGACGCCGGTGAGCGGGATGACGCCGGAGATCGAGGCCATGTTCACGAAGGCCTGTATGGCGATCACCGTGCCAAAGCCGATCAACAGTAACCGTCCGAATTGGTCTCCTATTCTGTGCGCCAACCAAAACATGCGAAACGAAAGGAGCGCAAAAAGGACAATAAGAAACGCAGCGCCGATGAAGCCGAGCTCCTCCGCGATCACGGCGAAAATGGAATCGTCGATGGGCGTGGGAAGATAGCTCGCCTTGGTCGCCGACTGGCCATAGCCGACGCCGAAAAGCCCGCCGGAGCCGATGGCGATCACGCCTTGGTTCACTTGATAGTTTTGTCCCTGGATGTTTTGGCTTTGATTAAGATACCCGGTGATGCGCGCACGGCGATATGGCGTGGCATAAATGACAACGCCCACGATTAAAATGCCGCTCGCAATGATGATAGCGATGTATTTCAAGGGCGCGCCGCTCGCAAAATAGACCGTAAGCCCCGCCGCGAGCAGGATCGCCACGGTGCTTGTCGCCGGCTGAAGTATCAAGAGCGCGCCGATGATGCCCGAGACGAGCAGAAACGGCAGTAACCCTGATTGGAAATCCGTCGCGCGCTTGAACTTAGTATTTGAAAGCCAGGCGGCAAGATAAATTATAAATGTGAGCTTCATAAGCTCGGCGGGCTGGAAACTGAACGGCCCGAAGCGCAACCAGCGATTGGTGCTGTTCACCAGCGTGCCGAGCGGCGTAAAGACTAGGACTAAAAAAATCACGCTGATAAGCAACAACACGAAAGAAACCTTTTTTAGCTTGAGATAGTCGATCTTATAAAAAACAAAAGCGCCGACGAGGCCGATGAGCAAGCCATACAGGATCTGATGCTCTAAATAATAGTAGCTGTTATTGAATTGGGTCTTTCCCAGGTCGGATGATGCCGAAGCGAGCATGGCGAGTCCGAATACGATCAAAATGATAAAAATCGCCAGCAGAAAATAGTCCGGAGTTCTCGCGCGCGATCGTTTGAGCGTTGCGGTGCGTGCCATTATTTTTTTGCCTCATGACGTAGCGCCTTTCCTGGGAATTTCTTTTGGAAGACGCCCTCGGAATACGCCACGACTCCGTTCACGATAGTAAAGCGGATCTCCCCTCCTTTAAAACAGGCCAGATCTGCGAAATTTCCTTCCTTTATCTCGCCACGATCCTGAAGGCCGAACATCCGCGCCGGTGCTATAGTTATTTTTTTGATCGCTTCATCGAGCGGCATCAGTTTTTCCTCTTCAACGAGCGACAGGAAGCGGGTGAAGGTCGATGTAATGCGCTCGGATTTTATTTGTTTATAGCGGCCGGCCTCATCAAAGCTCGGCGCGTTGGAGGCGACGAAGCTGCGCGGGCTTGCGATCGCCTTGAGCGCAAGCGACGCATTGAGATTTTTATAGAGAACCGCTCCCTTCATGTTCAATGTCGCCATGAGTTTCAAAAGCGCATCGCGAGCATCCTGCATTCCATATCCCTCCCTTATTTGGGCGAGTGTTTTGCCGACCAGAAAATCATTTCCCGGCGCCTGGGCGATGACGAACACATCTTCTTTAATAGGTGGCATGTCTTTTTTTATGCGGGCAAGCAGCCACTCGTCTTTCACGCTTGCAAGCATCACTGCTACACCGCCATTCTGAGCCCATTGCGGGAGGAAAGTATAGATCGGCATAAGCGAACTAGTCGAAGGATAAATATCGAAGTGCAAGTTAGTGTTGTCCGGAAGGTTATTGATCATCGCGAGCGCCGCTTCGTATGGTTTCTCAGTGCCAAGCACGGGCACGAAATGACTGACGAGCGTACGCACGCCAATTTCCTGCGCGAGCTTTATTGTTTCTTCTATCGACGCCTGTATGCCCACGCCACCATCGCGAAGATGGGTGGCATATACGGCGTTGAACCGCTTCGCGACATCGGCAAAGAAGCTTAATTCGAGAGAGGAGGTCTTATAGGCATGCACGTACGCAAGTCCGGTCGAAAATCCGAAGGCGCCTTCTTTGAGCGCCGTTTCAAGCGTGCGCGCAAAGACATTCAATTCGTTCTTAGTGAGATCACGCAACGCCTCGCCGATGATGGCGCGCCGGATGGTGGAATGCCCGGCGAGCGTGCCGAAGTTCACCGCGAGCGGACGCTTATCGAGCACCCGGAGCAACTCCGCCACGCTATGCCAATTGACGTTCACGCGATTGGGATCGCCCCATTTTTGGATCGACTCGAGTGTGCCGTACGCGATCGGCGCGAGCGACGAGCCGCACATGCCGCCGAAAATGGTGGTAACTCCTTGCCGGAGGAAATCCTCCTGCGCCGGGTGATCAAAGAGGGTTAAATAATGGTCTGAATCAGTATTGACATCTATAAAACCGGGGCTTAGATAGGCACCCTGGCCATCCAGCGTCACATCTGCTTTCTTGTTGGGAAAATTGCCTATCGCGGAGATCTTGCCATTGTTCACGAAAACATCGCACGGCGCGGAAAATTGCTTGGCGCCGCCGACAACCTGCACGTTCTTAATGAGAAGTGTCATTATCCTACTATTATAGCATTTCGGCATGCCATTCCGCTTGCCCACCAGATGAATTTTTTGCGGCAACTTCGATTACCGCAACCTTGGAATCCACCGCGGGAAGGAGTCCACGGTAATTATCGTTTTACGCGCCGCCACTCCCCTATCTTCTTATGGTCTCCTGACAAAAGCACCTTCGGGACGAACCATTTTTTGCCCTTTGCCGGAAGAAAGACTTCTGGGCGTGTATATGTGGGAAATGAACCGTTGATTTCCTCCAACGACTCTTCCTTCCCTAAAAAGCCGGGAATATGCCTGCTCACGACTTCCATAAGGACGAGCGCCGGAATCTCGCCGCCCGAGAGCACGTAGTCCCCTATCGAGATCTCTTCGTCGGCAATGTGCTCGGCGACGCGCTCGTCAACGCCCTCGTAGCGGCCACAGATCAAAATGATCCGGTCATAACGCGAAAGCCGCCTGGCGATTGCCGCATCAAGTTTTTTGCCACGCGTGGAAAAAAGGATCGTACGCGTGCGCGGACGTTTCCGCAGGACTTTATCTTTTCTTGATGATGACTGTGTTATTTTTTTTATGGCCGCCCAGATCGGCTGGACTTTGAGCACCATGCCCGGGCCGCCGCCGAACGGCCGATCGTCCACCTTATAGTGTTTTTGGTCATCGGTAAAATCGCGAAGATTATGCGTTCGCACCGCAACGAGTTTGTTTTTTTGCGCGCGCTTGAAAAGCGACTCGTTCATATACGATGTAAAGATATCCGGGAAGATCGTGAGAACTTCAAAACACAGGGGTTTAGCGCCCACGGTACGAGCGGTCTTTTTCATAATCGTCGTCTTCATTCTCATCGGAGTCCGGTTTTTTTGCATCGGGTGCGGAAGAGGCGGCGTTGGATGATCCGTCATTACCACTATTATCACCATTATCGCTATCGCTCGCGACGATATCCTGATTCAATGAGGCTTTGATAGCGTCGCGCAAAGCGGAGATACTAACCTCCGTACGCGGTGCACGATTCGCTTTCGAGGTTCTTTCCGCTGGCTTTCTGAGTTCGTTAAGGGAAATGGTTTCTTGCGGCTCCGGTTGTTCGACTTGATTGGCTTGCGGTTCTGGCGTGGTCGGTCTGGATGGTGTTGTGGCGGCACCGGAGGGCGTCGGCGATTCTACCGCAGGCCTTGGCGATGATGGCCGCGGACGAGGGCGGGCTGGGGCCGAACCGCCGGATGCCGATGTTGGTGCAGTAGAAGCGGCAGGCGTCGGCTTCGCTGTAGTCTCTCCGGTAAATTCGATTCCCAGGGCGCTCAATGCGTCGGTATACTTTTCTTTGGGTTTCGCTGCTGCTGCCGTCGTGACATTCCTTTGCGTTGCCTGCCAGTTGGTGCGGATCGGCTTCATCTCACCAGATTCAATCTTCTTCATGCAGTCACGGCAATACACTGGCCGGCCGGGTGTCGGTTCAAATGGCAACGATGTCGTGTTACCGCACGCGGAGCACACGGCCTGATAGCGAATGCCGGTCGGGCCGCCCATGATTCTTTCGCTGCCCCCGCCTCCACCACCAGGGCCACTCGTCGGACCACCGGCTCCCGGAATGGCGGCGCCAATACCGGTGCCAGCGAACGCCGTCTGCGAACCTGCATCCATCACGCCGCTCCAACGATTGATCTCCGCTTCAACGACCTCACGGGGTCGCGCGTAATACTTCTGGGACATCTTTTCGATATCTTCGCGTGCGATCACGGACGTCTTCACTTTGAACGGCGGCAACGTCTCGGCGGAAAACGGCCGTGCGGTGATCCCGTCGCACATGAGCTTGATGTAGATGTGATAGTTCGGCAGATTGACGATGTCCTCGATGGTAAACTCCGGCGTGAATTCGTTCTCCAAGAATTCGGCGTCGGCGGCACCCACGCGGAAGATCACCATGGTTCCCACGTTGCCGAAAATGGCATCGCGCACGATGGTTGATTTATCCGTGACGAGCTGGCCGATGTACTGGTGCGCGACGATAAGGTCGAGGCGGTATTTGCGCGCTTCGGATAAAATGCCGGCAAAGGAGTCGGTGGCAAAATTCTGGAATTCGTCAACATAAAGATAAAAGTCCACGCGCTCGTCTTCCGGAATGCGCACGCGCTCCATCGCGGCGAGCTGGATCTTCGTGATGAGCATCGCGCCGAGGAGCGCCGAATTATCCTCGCCGATGCGGCCCTTGGAAACGTTCACGAGGAATATCTTTCCCTCGTTCATGATATTAAAAATATCGATAGTGCTCTTCGACTGGCCGACGACGTTGCGCACGAGCGACGTTGAAAGGAACTGTCCCACTTTGTTCTGGATCGGCGCGATCGCCTCGTTGCGGAAACGGTCCTGCCATCCTTCGAACTCATGGATCCAGAACGCCTTCACCACCGGGTCCTTCACGTTGGCGATGATCTTCTGGCGATAATCTTTGTCCGTGAGCAGGCGCGGGATGCCGAGCAGGGTCGAACCGGGCGTATCAAGAAGCGCGAGCACGCAGTTGTTCAAAATATATTCCATGCGCGGCGACCAGACGCCGGACCAGATCTTCGTAAAGATGCCCATCAGGCCGGAGGCGACGAGATGTTTGTACTTCGGGTCGGGCAGCTCGAGGATGTTAAAGCCGACGTGGAACTCCGTATCGGCGGGGTTGAAATAGATGACGTCCTTCATGCGCTCCTCCGGGATCTTGTCGAGGATGCCTTCAACGAGCTCGCCGTGCGGATCGACGACGCAAAGCCCCTCGCCGTTCGCGATGTCCTGGATGATCATATTATGCAAAAACGCGGACTTTCCCGTGCCGGTCTTTCCCACCACGTAGGTGTGCTGGCGCCGATCGCTCCGCTTAATGCCAAAAAGCCGATTCGCATTGCGGAAATCGGTACGGGCAAAATACACGACGTTATTATCAAGTTCTTCGTTTGCCATCTACTGCTATTATAACACGAATTCGGGTGGATTTGAAGAGGGGCTAGGCCACTTCCGCCTGGTAACACTGCTCGCAGTAAACGATCTCCGGGCGATCTGGCGCGTACGAAGTCTCAAACTCGTTGGGGCACGCACCGCCGGCGTGGAAATGTCCCGCAACGTTCTTATATTCCCCGCCGCGATCAAACGCACCGCCGGCGCACTGGCATTTTCGCTTATAAAGCCGCGGCTGATTGAGTTGTGAAAATCTTTTCTGCAGACGGCAATCCACACAAGTACGCGGAAGTGGTATGCCCATCCTCTTCAAAAATATCAGCTCGGGTTCGATGATCCGATATGCCCGCCCGCACGTGGCGCACTGGATGATCTCTTTTGTGATCGCGTCCGGAACATCGTTTATATGATCGGGAAGCGCGCCGGCGGTGGTTGTTGTTTCGTACTCGCGCCGGTCGGGGTCTTGCCATCGATGGCCATTCTTCTCGGCCTCATCCTTGCTCAGGGGGAAAAGATCCTGGGCGAGCGACTGGTTGTACGCCAAATGCGAAAACTCCGACGGAAAGAATTCGCCGTAGCGGTACGCATTCCCCTGTCCATCCACGTACGGCATGGCTTTCATTTGCTCGACGATTCGCGCGCGCAACGCAAAATATTCATCCTTGGAATATTGCTTGTTGAAGATACAATATTCCTTGTTGCGCAAACCGACACAGCCGAATAAATTGGATGACGACCGGCACGATATGCAATATTCCAGATTGCGGCACGATGGCCAGCAGTCGTAGCAGAACTTGAGCGAATCAACCTGCTGACCGCAGCACAGACATTCGTACATTTGCGACGCGCCATCGCCCCAGACGGTGTAGTCGTACGAGTCGGCGCATTTATAGAACACGAGCTGGATAAACTTCGAGTTCTCGGTGTTGGAGATCATGAAAGACTTCTGGGCGTTCTTGGTGTCGTTAAGATAATCCCCACTCGACGCAAGATTGCGCAGGCCGCTCAAATACTTCACCGGAAACTTTTGCCAAAAATCGCGAGCTTTTGGAATTTGGGCTTGCAACGACGCATACGACCCAAGGTTAAGCGCTTCGAGCGCCTTGAAATAATCCTCCTTGGAGTACGGTTCGTTGAAAATATGATATTTTTTGCTCTTGAGATTCACGCAGCCAAAGCAATCGGAGCATCCCACGCAATCCCTGGAGAGCCACACGCTGCGGCAATCTTCGCAATTATAAGAGTAGAAGGTCTGATAGCTTTTTATGACCATCGTGCTTTCGTAGCACAGCTCGCTGAAAAAGGTGCTCAAAAGATCGAAGCTGTCTTTCACGCGACCGCAGTTCACAAGATACGCGGAGTCCTCAATGTAATCAATGTCAAAGCATAAGTAGGAATTTTTTGTGTACGACGCTTCGGCGCAATAATCGGAATTCTTGAGCTCGAGAAAATTTCTTGAATACCACGGGACCTCCAGAAACAGTTCATTGAACTGTGTGAAAAACGGGCGGTTAAAATCGTAGTCGCGGCCATAGTCCAGCGGGTCCCACTGGTCCGACCACCAATAATCGTGTTCGTATATCTTATGCGGATCGCCCGGAGGAACTTCCGAAAATATCTGTTTGCCCGTCAGCTCGTCTTTATGACGGAAGAGAATGTGTTCGTTGCGCCACAACGAGCGACGGATCAGCCGGCACTCGGGGCACCATGTTGGCGGCGGCACCTGCATCTTTTCGTAGAAGGCAAAGTCCTCGGGCTCAATGGCAAATTGCGCTTTGCAGTTCTGACAAGTTTTGCTTTGGGATTCCATAATATTTACTACCTCGGGCAGCTTCTCTATGCCACCTCAGCCTGATAGCATTGCTCGCAATAAACTATTTCCGGTCGATCGGGCGCATAGCTGGTCTCGAATTCATTGGGGCATAGGGCTGCGCCATGAAAATGGCTCGTGGTATTTTTATACATATCACCGAGGGAATTCGCACCGCCACACCCACATTGACGCTTGTAAAGATGGATTCCGTTACGTTGTTTGAGACGCTCGAACGCACGGCAGTTGGGACAAAGATGCGGCACCGGCAATTGGTGCTTCCGATAAAAAGCGAGCTCGTCCGGAATGATGCGAAACGCCTTAGTGCATAGCTGGTTGCATGTACCGCCATGCTCACAGTTGATGATAGCTTGCGTGATCGCATCGGGCACATCAGCGATATCATCAGGGATGTTCTCTGGAAGTAGTGTGGCCTTGTAATTCTTTTCACCGGTGTCGATCCAACGATAGCCCCGCTTGAGTGCCTCCTCTTTCTCAAGCGGGAAATACTCCTGTGCCAGTGTCTGGTTATACGGGAATGGCGAGATCTCTGAAGGGAAGAACTCGCCGTAACGATAAATACAACCATTACTGTCTCTATACGGCGTCTCGTTCATCTGTGCGACGATCTTTTCGCGCAAGGCGAAATATTCCTCCTTTGTATATTGCTTATTGAAAATACAATATTGTTTTTTGCGCAATGCCACACAGCCAAAACAATCCGAACAAGTGGTGCAAGCATAAGAATATTCCACGTCACGGATATTCTCCTTTGCGAATACGGAAAACTTCACATTATGCATGCCGATGCCGCTCGTGTGGCATTCATAAACGAGCTGGTTATTATCGCCCCATACGCTATAGTCGTAACAATCACGGCTGCCAGGAAGTTCTTGTACATACTGGCAGTAACGAAGATTTTCGCTTTCGCGGACGAGGAAGCTGTTACGGACGTTTTTACAGCGATCGACATACGCACCAGTCACGTTTTCATTTTTTATCCCTTCCACATATTTATTCGGGAAGCCAAGCCAGAACTCTTTTGCTCTGGTCTTCATACTCTTGACCGAAGCGTACGAGGAGAGACCGAACGCCGCGATCATCTTTTCATATTCCTCTTTTGAATACGGCTTGTTCCAAATATGATAGCTCTTGTTGCGAAGCCCCACACACCCAAAACAGTTATTGCATCCCACACAATTCTTCGAAAACCACATGTCAAAACACGAATCGCATTGCGATGAGAACATGCACCGTGCGCAACCATTCAGCCAAAAACATTCATAGCACTCCTCACTCTTCGACATATGGGATATATCCTGGCAGTCCCGACAAAAATTGATACCATTGCCATAGCGACAATCCTCTGGGTTGCTACCGTTGAAAACCAGATAGCAATTCTTTGGATCAGTAAGGTTGTTGGTGTAGTCACTGTTCACGCCGTTCAAAACGTCAAGATTTTTGAGCGGAACCTCAAATAACAAATCTTTAAATTGGTCGAAAAACGGACGGCTGAAATCATAATCGCAGCCATAGCTCGTCGGATCCCATTGATCGGAATACCAAACCTCCTTCTCATAAACTTTAACCCCCACTTCCGGCGCATACATTTGGAAAATATCTTTCCCGGAGAATGCGCTAGGCGCTTTATAAAGAACCCATTCATTGCGCCAGCAAAACCTACGTTGGGCGCGGCAATACGGACAAAATGTCGGCGGAGGAACTTTTACTCTATCGTAGAAAGCAAAATCATCTGGCTCTATCATAAATGGCCGTTTACAGTTCTGACAGTTTTTTGTCTCTGTTTGCATATCCTTCATTATGACAGTCACGTAATAATTATGCTACCTCCGCCTGATAGCACTGCTCGCAATATACACTCCCCACGTACTCTGGCGTATAGTTCGTTTCGAATTGATTAGGGCACGCGTTCACGGCACCGTGGAAATGTGCGACGGTATTTGCATAGCGGCCGTCCGCCGACTTTACGCCGGCGCAACTACACGTGCGCGCAAAGAGCCGGTTCGGACCGCGGGCGGTAAAGCGCCGCGCATGGCGACAATCGGGGCATAGGCGCGGCAACGGAATGTTAAGCCGCTTATAGAAGTCCAGCTCAGCCGGGATGATGCGATAATTTTTCGAACACGCCGTGCAGGCGAAGATCTGCTGCGTCGGATCAAGCGCGCCGAGGTCGTTAATGGAATCCGATACATCCTTCCACTGGACCGTTTCTTTGCCGAACGTGCCACGCTGGGCGTCCTCCCACTTGAATCCTTTCGCCAGCGCCTGCTCCTTGGTGAGCGGGAACTGTTCCTGCGCCGCGCTCTCGTTATAGCCGAACGCGCTGATCGATGCCGGGAAAAATTCGCCGTACTCCCCTCGCGCGCGCATCTCGGCGACGATCTTTTCGCACAGGGCCTCGAACTCGGCCTTCTCGTACTGCTTGTTCAAAATGCAATAATCTTTTTTGCGGAGACCGACGCTACCGAGACAATGATTAGAGTTGAAGCAGTGATACGAATACTCCATGAACGAGCAGGTCCAGCACTGCGCTGTTACAACGTAGTGCGAGACATCGATGCCGGCATTGGTGGAATTATAGACAAGTTCGGCACCACGGCCGGCGGTGTCGCAATCCATACAATCCTTCGCGCCCCGCCACACGTGCGCATTGTGACGGCAATCCTCGGAATCATAGGCGTGAAAACAATTCACGCAGTTCTTCGCGTCTTTAATATAATTGCCGGTCGAACCCGGTGCGTTATAGATCTCGGCATAACGAGATGGCTGGGTCGTCACGAATTCCTGGAACTTCTTACGCAGGACCGACACGCCGCTTTCACTATCGAGCCGCGCGGTTTTAATGAAATTTTCATATTCCTCTTTGGTCAACTGTTCATTGAAAACGCAATACTGTTTGCTGCGCAGGTTCACGCAACCGATGCAGTTCGAGCAATCACGGCAGTTCAGCAGGAAATAACTTTGGCGCGCGTTGGTGCATCCTTTGCTGTAAAAAAGTTCGTAACAGCTAAAGCAATCGTCGCTCTCGTAGGAAAGCTCTGTGTTGTGCGCGAACGATGTGTCCACGCAATCGCGGCACTGCTGGATCCAGTAGCAATGCGTGCAGCTCTCGTTGTTGGACGACTCGACGATCATGTAGCAATCCTTGTTGTCCGCGGAGATGTTCACATAGTCCGAGCGCACACTGCGAACGTAAATGAGCGCGACCTTCGGCACCACGCGCCAAAGCTCCTCGAACTGCTCCAAAAACGGGCGTGACGGATCATAATCACGGGCGTAATCGCGCGCATCCCAGTCATCCGCAAACCAACACTCGTAGCACCACACCGTGTACGGCTTGTTTGGGCTGTACATGGAAACCATATCGCGCTTGCACTTGTCACACGAGCGCTTGTAATACGACCGCTCGTTCTTGAACGCGAGGCGCAGCTGGGCGCGGCAGAGCGGACAGCGCAACGGCGCCGGCACGTTGAATTTTTCATAAAACGTGAGGTCGTCTGGTTCGATTGCGAATGAAGTTTTACAGCTAGCGCAGGTTTTTGTTTGGGCTTCCATATCGACTAATACCTCATCCACTCTGTTTTCGAAATTCCCGATTGGCGGATAATCGATTGCAAGGTCCGCGGATTAATAGCACGCCCGGCGTGGAATGGTATGCAAACCTGCCGTAGTGCGCTGGCGATGCGACCAACATAAAACATATGACTCCCGCGCGTGTGATTGTGGACAAAGTCGCGCTCTTTTAAGAACCGCATCACATCTTCCGCCGTCCAGTTATTTACACCGCGCGGCATGGCAAAGATTTAAGCAGGAATAAAGGAGCGTTGACCGAAGGTGAAAACCGAGAGCGACGGTAATGCCCGTCTCTCTTGAAGCGCTTTCCACATCGACTCATATTCTGGATCGGTTTTTTGATTAAGAATATTCGGCCGGGCCTTCATTTTTCGGGCTGACTCTACATACCCCTGAAGCGCCTCAAAAAGAAGTAAAAGCGCCTCCTGTGGACTAGTGCCGGATTCTACAATATTAAATTCCAAACCAACCGCGTACCAAGCGGCGGCTTCTTTAAAAACGATATAGCGAACAGAGCCTTTTTGAAGGGTATTTCTATTTTTCATGACTTTTCTATTATAGCGAAAGATGAGCCAGGAGGCAATCTGCGGTTAATGAAATCTTAATATCAATACTACCCGGGATAACAACCATTATGCCAATTGATTTTGCCAGCATTCCTTACACAAAATCTTCGGCGCTGCGGCCGCGTCGTAGCACGTCGAGAACGCCTTGCCGCATTGGTCACACACGCGATCGAACATCTTTCGCCGGGCGGCCCAAAGCTGCACTTTCTCCTGGATACGGCAGAACGGGCACTCGCGCGGCAGGGGCAGGTTGCGGCTCTTTAAAAACTGCAGCTCGGCGTCGATAATACGAAAGCCCCGCTCACACTTTGCGCAACCGATCACTTCTTTCAATATACCATCGACGGCGTCTTTAATATGATCGGGCAGATCGGCGGAGTGTATTGTGATCGCGTGCGACGACGGCTCCTCGTCGTGCCAGCGCAATCCCCGCTTGAGAACCTCGTCCTTGCCGAGCGGAAAGAATTCATTCGCCATCGTAATGTTGTACGGGAACGGCATGAACTCCAAGGGGAAAAATTCGCCATAGCGATAGACATTCCCGCGCGCGTCGGTGTACGGCATGTCGTTCATGTGCGCGATCACTTTTTCGCGGAGCGCTTTATATTCCTCCTCCGAATACGCTTTGTTGAGAATGCAATACGGCGTCTTGCGGATGGCGCTGCACCCGAATTGATGCTTCGCGCCGTTCACTGCCGCCTTGCAGTATTCGATGTCGAACGCGTTGATGCCCGTCTCCTGGGAAAATCGCACCCGATTGGCGCCTTCGCCGACGCTCGAAACCTCGTAGCACAGCGATTCGTTGTTGCCCCAGCTCGTCGCGTCATAACAATCTTTCGTGGTCGCCAGATACTGCATCATCACATAGCGCGAATCCTGCGCCCCCAACACTTCGAAGGCGTCTTTGCAATTCTTCGATTCGTAAACATAATTGCCCGTGCTGTTTTCCGAAAATTCCATAAACGTGGGGCGTGGCATGACCGAGCTCCACACCTCCTCCGCGCGCCGGCGCGCCTCGCAATAATTTTTATACGATCCGAGGTCCCACTTTTTCATCTCCTCCCGATATTGCTCCTTTGAGTAGGGTTGATTGAAGATATAATATTTCTTACTTTTCAAATTCGCGGAGCCGAAGCAATCCTGACAGTCGCTGCAATCTTTTAGGAACGCGCAGTTGATCGCGTCATTCACCTGGCTCCGCAACCCCACGCAACCGTTGCACCGGTCGCTGCTCATCGAGTCGTAGCAGTATTCCGATTGGTTTATTATCGAGCAGTCCACCAGGTTTTTGTCGTTCACAAGATAAAATCCATAGAGGCAATCCTCATCAAAGTCGGCGTGGAAAATGAGATATGAGTTTTTTACATGCCCAGCGAGATTCACGTAGGGCGAGTTGACGTTCGTGGTGTCCACACTAAGCCCCAGCATCGGAGCCTCATGAAAAAGTTCGTTGAACTGCTCAAGGAAGGGGCGGCTGAAATCCACGTCGCGGCCGTATTCCAGCGGATCCCACGCATCCGACCACCAGCAGGTATGGCAATAGATCTTATAGGGCCAAGATGGATGGAACATGGAAACGCCATCCTTTTTGCAAAGATCGCACTTGCGCCGGTATAAGGTCGAAAGATTCATAAACGCCAATCGCCGCTGGAGCCGGCACTCCGGGCAGAACGTCGGCGGCGGGACGCTCATCTTTTTATAGTAGTCGAAATCCTCCGGCTCAATCGTGAATTCGGTCTTGCAATTCTGGCAGATCCTTACTTCATTCGTCATGATGCTCGATAGATCAATATCGTTATCGTAGCATATTGCGTAAATCACGTAAATTAGATATAATAGCGGCAGCAAAACCGGATCGAGTTTTCCCTCGTTCCACGGAAATTCCACGTATCATCAACCATTAAAGGAGGCTGTATGCCAGAAACCGCGATAGATTCTATCGCCATCGCAACGGCACTCCTTATCTGTTTGATGGGAGTGCTCTATTGTTGGAAGATCGGTCGCAGGATCGCAAACCCGACGATCGCGACCTGGATCATCTTCGAGATCGGCGCCTGGATGAGTTCGGTGACCTACTTCAGTTCATCGGACCACAGCGCGATCGCGAGTATCACCAACGTGACCGACGACGCAGCGATCACTGCCATCCTCATCGCCCTAGCCTTCAAACACTGGGGCGAGAAGATACCCTTCTCACAGAACCACCGATTGTGCCTCGGCATCGCGGTGGCGGCATTCATCCTCTGGGTGTTCACCCGAATGTCCTGGGTGGGAGTGCTGGGGTTCCAGATGGTGATGTCGGTCGCCTATATCCCCACTTTTGAAAATCTGTGGCGATACGAGCCAGGGCTAGGACCGACGCCGGCACCAGCACCGGAGCCAGCCGAGGTATGGGGCGTCAACATCCTCAGCGCGGCATTGGGCGTCGCCATTGCCATTGCAAAACATGATTACGTCGCGATGCTCTATCCCCTGCGGGCGTGCATCCTCTGCGTGGTTGTTCTGCTCCTCATCCTGCGGTGGCGTCGCAAAAGCGCGCTCCACTGCGCAACCGTAAAGGCCTGATAAGCTCTCCGCTTGTCAGGCCTTCGTCTTATTCGCTCATTCGTTTTTTTTCTTTACGAAACTTCGGCCTGATAGCACTGCTCGCAATACACCGTTTCCGGCCGCTCAGGCGCGTAAGTGGTTTCAAATTCGTTCGGGCAGGCGCCGGTAGCGGCGTGAAAGTGCGCCGCAGTATTTTTATAATCGCCACTTGCCGATGCGGCGCCGGCGCACTGGCACTTCCGGTGCCACAATCGATACGGATTGCGTTGGCGCACCCGCGCAAAGTGGCGACAGCTTGAGCACAATCGCGGCAACGGAATGCCTAAATGGCGATACAGCTCCAGCTCGGCTGGAATAATCCGAAATGCGGTGGAGCACTGATCGTTGCACGTGCCCTTGTGCTCGCACTCTATTATTTCCTTCAGGATGTCGTCCTTAACATCCGCGATGGCGTCGGGAAGTTCGCTTGCGGTTTTTGTAGGCGTGTATTCTTTCGCGTCCTGATCTTTCCAGACATATCCCATCGCGCCGGTCTGTTCTTTTGAGATCGGATACATTTCCTGCGAGATCGTCTCGTTATAGGCGAACGGCGACATCTCGACGGGAAAAAATTCGCCGTAGGCGTGCGTGCGGCCTTTTGCGTCGACATACGGCATCGCTTTCATGTGCTCGATAATTTTGGGCACAAGTGCTTCATAATCCTCCTTCGAATACTGTTTATTTAGGATGCAATATTGTTTATTGCGCACGCCGATCGAACCGAACAAATTCCCTGCGTTATGCACGTTGTATGAATATTGGATGTCGTGACAGTTAAAGACGAAGCGCGAAAAGAAAACGCGGCTTGCGGGATACACCGCGGATGATTCGTAGGCAAGCTCGCTGGACAGGCCCGCGTGGTCGGTATCGATACTGTCTTTTACTTTTGAATAGACCAGAAAAACGTCGGAGCAATTTTCCGCGCCCTCGAAAACGTCGAAGCAGCGCTGGCAGTTGCGGCAGTTTTCGAGATTGTCGCCGCTCGAGTTGACCACCTGGATCATTTTGGCGAACCGTCGCGGGTACTTGATCATATGCGCCGCAAAACGCTCCTTCGCCTTCTGCACGCCCGACGCCGTGGCCAAATCGAACTCTTTCAATTTTTCCGCATACTCCTCTTTGCTATATTGCTCGTTAAAAAATACGTATGACCGGCTGACTAAATTGGCCGAGCCGAAGCAATCGTGGCAGTTGCGGCAGTTGAACAAAAACGCGCTGTTGTACGATGACTCGCAGTAGCGGCTATAAAAGAGGCGCGAGCAAGCGGTGCAGTCGATCGTCTCGTAGTTATATTCGGAATTCTGCACCCAGTAGGTATCAACACATTCCCTACTGCGGAAAATGTATGTGGAATAGAGCGTGTTCTCGTTAAAGTCGCCGCCGAAAACAAGATAGCAATTTTTGTTGCCCTCCGTGATGCTGCAGTATTCGCTGTTCACAGGATTGATGTTGAGCACGGAAATATCCGGCACCTCGGCCCACAACTCTTTGAGCTGTTCCAAAAACGGAAGGCTAAAATCCACATCGCGGCCGTACGAAAGCGGATCCCACTGGTCGCCCCACCACGCGGTGTGATCGTAAACGCGCTGCTTTTTGTCCGGCGAGAAAACGGAAACCACATCCTCGCTGTGCCCTGGCGCGTCGCATTTGCGCTTGTAGAGCACACGCTCATTGCGGAACGCCATGCGCCGCGCGACACGGCAATCGCGACAAAAGGTCGGCAGCGGGACTTTTATCTTTTCATAAAACGGCACCGCCTCGGGAGCAATAGTGAATTGAGCTTTGCAGTTCTGGCACGTACGTGCTTCTGTTTCCATCTTCATGCTATTTCGCTATTATAGCACTGCTCACAGTAGATAATTTCCGGCCGTTCTGGTGCAAACGATGTCTCAAATTCATTTGGACATGCTGCATCGCCATGAAAATGCGCCGTAGTATTTTTTCCATGCGCGGTAATGGTGGGGCTATTGCAAAGACACTGGCGATGCCACAATTTCCGCGGCGGGCGCGAAGCGATTCTCCTTTTATAACGGCAATCGGGACATTCACGCGGAATGGGAACCTTTTCCCGGCGATAGAAATCCAGCTCTGGTTGAACGATGTTATAATTTTTTCCGCAGGCCATGCACTTTAAAACTTCTTTAAGAATTGAATCTTGGACATCCTGGATCGCGTCCGGAATTTTTTCCGGCGGAATGGTTTCCTTACCGAACGTGCCGGGTGTTTTTTCCTCCCATTGGAAACCCGTGGCGAGCGCCTCATTTTGCGAAAGAGGCATATAAACCTGCGCCTGGGTCTCATTGTAACCGAACGGCGAAAGACGCGGCGGGAAGAACTCACCATATTCTTTCGTCGCTTTCATATGGAAGACGATCTTTTCTTTCAAGGTTGAATATTCCTCCTCTGAATATTTCTTGTTTAAAATAGAATAGCTCCCCTGCTTCATTCCGACACAACCAAAAAGATTTTGACTGTTATGGCAGCCGTCGCAATAGGTTATGTAAGAATCATCGTAACTCAAATGTGAAAAGAGCACGCAGTAGGCATTGACAAGCCCGTGCGACTCATAGATCAACTCGCCCTTGAGGCCGAAATGGTAGGCGTCCATGGAGGTCTTAACGTCCGGCGAAATGATCACGTATTTTGAATCCTCGGTCCGGTCGGCGTCAAAGGCATATTTTACGTTCCTCGAGTTGAAGATCATATTGCCCAATGCGTTTTCCGATTTTTCGATTTGCGCGAAACGATGGATGCTCGCCTCACCTATCATAGCCGTAAATTCCTGCAATACTCTTTGCCGCCCCGAAAAAGTATCAAGTCGGTATTCTTCGAGCTTCTTGAAATATTCCTCTTTCGAGTATTGCTGGTTCAATATTTGGTATTGCTTGTTGCGCAGGTTGTGAGAGAGGAAGCAATTCGAACTTCCACGGCAGTCGTAACAATATAGGCAGTCGGTGCAGCTTCGGATCTGGAGACCGAATTGGCAACGATAACATTGGAACGCATCCACGCATTCATAAAGAAGTTCTGTGCCGTCATCAAGGTGGTAGCAATCGAAACAATCTTTTGCTTTTTTCCAAACATTGGTGGAATAATAAACGTCCTCGGAGTTGAAGATGGAAAAGCAAAGATAGCAATTCTTATTGTTGCTGGCATGATTCGTGTATTCCGAATTCGTACTGTTCTTCGTTAAAAGCGCTATCCGCGGCACTTGGAGCTGAAGTTCGCGAAATTGATCGAAGAACGGCCGACTGAAATCGAAATCCTTTCCGAAAGCGAACGGATCCCACTTGTCGCTCCACCAGCACGGAGGACAATAAACCTTGAACGGCTTGTTGGGAGAATAGATGGTCACCGTGCTCTTGCCGCACAGGTCGCAGTTTCGCCGGTATAGGGTTCGCTCGTTGCGCCACACGTAGCGGCGCCGTTGCCGGCAATCCGGGCAGAGCGTGGGCGGCGGCACATCGATCTTTGCATAAAAATCAAAGTCCTCCGGTTCAGTGATAAATTCTATCTTGCATTTTGCGCAGGCCTTCCTTTGGTCTGTTGGCATAGATTTAGTAATCTTAAACTATCTCCGCGTTATAGCAACTTTCGCAATAGACGATCTCGTTGCACTCCGGTGCGTAGGGCGCTTCGAAATTATTAGGGCATGACCCGCCGCCATGGAAATGGCTGACGGTGTTTTTATAGACACCGTTCGCGGATTGTGCGCCGGCGCATGCGCACGAGCGAGGCCATAGCTGATATGGATTTCGTATTACGAACCGGGCTTTGTTCCTGCAGAAAAAACATTTTCGCGGAACGGGAATCTTCATTTTCCGATAGAACTGAAGTTCTTGCGGGATTAAACGATAATTGCGTTCACACTCGATGCACGTCAACAGCTCTTGCAAAATGGAATCCTGAACGTCGCCGATCGCCTGCGGAATATCCTGCGCCACGAGCGTCCCCTTGCCGATCGTGACCTGGAACTTTTCCTGCCACGAAAATCCTTTTTGCAACGCCGCGGCCTTGTCGAGCGGGAAAAAATCCTGTGCCACCGTCTCGTTATAGTCAAAATACGAGAGCTCCGACGGCATGAACTCGCCGTAGGCGTAAGCGTTTCCGTGCTTATCAATGTATGGCCGCGCCGCCATGTCTTTTACGATCTGCGCGCGCAGCACCTCGTACTCCTCCTTCGAATATCGCTTGTTCAAAATGGAATACTCGGCGCTCTTCAGCCCGCAGCATCCGAAAAGATTTTTTGACGAATGGCAGCCGTCCACGTAGGCGACGTCATGATTCTTCCATGAGAAGATGGAAAAGAAATTGTGCTGAGAGTGGTCGGGTGTGATGCCTTCGTAGCACTGCTGCAACTCGCCGCCGATCGTAAGGTCATAACTATCTTTTGGCGTGTCGGCGTTTTCGATCCACTTACAATCCTCGGCGCGCTGCACGTTAAAACAAAACTTTGAGTTTTTGCCATTGATGAGGGAATCGCCCGTGCAGTTCACGCAATTGCGCATGTTGGAAAATTTACGGGGGTAGTGCAAAAGCATCGGCATGAATTCCGCCCGCGCTCGTTCGGCACCGTCCCACGTATCCAATCGATATTCGGCGACAAGCTTTTCGTATTTCTCTTTTGTATATTGCTGGTTTTTGAAATTATATCGTTTATGGCGGAGGCCGCCGGATATAAAGCAGTCCTGACAATCGCGGCAGTCGTAGCAGAACGCGCAATTGGAAAGCGCCGACGAATAATAGACACTGCGACACTCGTAGCATTGTTCCGTAAAGATCGTGTCGTAAATATAATTGGAGTCCCCAAAGTTACTCACCACATCAACCATATCCTTCCCTCCCGTCGCGTAATAAATGTAGCAAGCGTTTTCCAATTTCCAGGCGATAAAGACCATGTAGCAATTTTTACTGAAAGCGAAGTCCTGGGTATATTCACAATTAACGCTCCCAATGCCGTCGTCGTTCACCATCGCGAGCGCGGGCACCTTGCTTTGCAGCTCTTTGAACTGCTCAAAGAAATTTCTGGATGGATCGTAATCCTGCGCGTATTGCTTTGGGTCCCACTTGTCCGACCACCAGCATTTTACGCAACACACCGGGAACGGCTTATCGGTGGAGTAGATCGAAATGATCGATTTTTTGCACAGGTCGCACGTGCGCGAATAGAGATTCATGTCGTTGCGCCACGACAGGCGCCGCTGTTTGCGGCACTGTGGGCAAAACGTCGGCGGCGGAACGCCGATTTTTTCGTAGAAGGCAAAATCGTCGGGTTCGATGACGAATGACGTTTTGCAATTCTGGCAGATACGATCTTCGCTGTTCATTTTTATACGCTTAAGAAATTTCTTTTTGATAGCATTGCTCGCAATAGACGATCTCTGGACGCTCCGGCGAATAAGGCGTTTCAAACTCATTGGGGCATTTTTCAGGGTGGTCGTGATTCAGCTGGACACACATGCACTTGCGCTGCCAGAGCTGAACATTAAGAGGATCCCTATATCGAGCTCTTGCGTAGTGCCGGCAGTTTGGACAAAGCCGAGGAATTGGAACATTCATGCGCCGATAAAATTGCACTTCCGATTCCAGGATTTTGAACGCAACCGTACACGGATCGCCACACGATCCGGCATGAGAACACCCGAGCGTTTCCTGAGTAATAGAATCGGAAATCTCGCTGATGCTATCAGGAAGCTCCGATGATATTTTTGTCGGATGATAATCTCGGGTCTCCGGCTCGCGCCACGGGAATCCATTTTCCAAAACCTCCTTCTCGCCCATTGGATAATATTCATGGGCGATCGATCCATTATAGGAGAAGGGGCTGAATTCCGGCGGGAAAAATTCTCCAAAGCCGTAGATGCGACCCAAGCGGTCTCGGTAGGGCATCTCGTCCATGTGAACGATGATCTTTTTTACCAGCGATTCATATTCTTCTTTGGTATAAGCCTTGTTCAAAATATGGTACTGTTTTTTCCGCAGCCCTACGCAGCCGAATATATTTTGCGATGTCCTGCAATAATCGCAATACGTCGCATCCCGGATTTCCTCAAACGTATTGGCGGAGAATCTAATAAGCGAATCCTTATAGCCGCAATTCACTACATCGTAGAGCAATTCTGCCCCGTCCCCCGATCCGTAAAGATCGGCCGAGTCGCTTATTTCAAACGCGCGTATCGCATAGCTCATATTTTCCAATTTTTCTCCGGTAAAACAATGCCGGGCGTTTTTGCTGTCTATCAAATTGTTTCCGGTAGAACGGGTGGTATTGAAAAGATCCGCAAAACGGTGGATGCTTTTCATTTTTAACTTCTCGAATTCTCCAACGTAGCTCGCAAATACGGAATAATCGCCCAAGCGCAGCTCATCCAATTTCTTTTTATATTCTCCTTTTGTGTGCTGCTGGCCACGAAACACAAATGATTTGTTGCGCAAACCCGAACTCATAAAACAGTCGGTGCATCCCCTGCAGTCGTAGAGAAACGCGGAGCTGATACAATCCTTGCAATCCACCAGATATACGGAACTTGAACAGTTTTGGCAATCCGAACACTCATAGCAAAGTTGTGAATTATAAATATAGATACAATCAACACTGTCCTGGCAACGCGTGATCCCGTGTGAGTAAGAAATATTTTCGGAATACATCGTGGACGGAGAAAGATAGATATTCTTACTCAGCCAAGTGTAATTGGTATACGGCGAGTTTTCGTTCTGGAAAGCTTCGAGCGCCATGCGCGGAACTTGTTTTGATAAACGGAGAAATTGCTCGAAAAATGGTTTTGTAAAATCGTATTCTACGCCGTATTGCGATGCATCCCATTTGTCGCTCCACCAGCACTCGTTGCAGTACACCACCACGTCGGCGGCGGGATGATACATCGTGATGATGTCTTTTTTACAAAGCGCGCAGTTCCTTCGGAAAAGCATAAGCTCATTACGAAAGATCATGCGCCTTTTCATCCTGCACTCAGGGCACCACGTCGGCGGCGGCACTTTCATCCTCTCGTAAAACAAAAAATCCTCAGGTTCGACAACGAATGAGGACTTGCACTGCGCGCAGCTGTTAGTTGCCGCCGTCGTCATACTGGGACATTTTTTTCTTGATCTGCTGTTTAAGGTCGGAGTCGCTCACGCCCTCGAGTCGGCACACGATCTGCTCGAGCCGTTTCACGCGATTATGGAGATGGATGCTCAGCGCCACAAGATAGACGAGGACGATAGCGACAGCTATGACGACCCAGATCGGAACCGATACCATGGCTTTATTATATCAGCGGCTCGGGGGTCTGGTCAACCACTACTCCACCAGAGCCGCCTGTGGACGCCGGGCCGCCTCCCCCGCCCCCGGAGCCCGATTTTCCGCCCGTAATGATGCTTTTTTCCTGTGCGCTGCGCAAAATGGTCGCCTCTTCCTGCTGGATGAGCTTCTTGGCGGCGTCGGCGGAAATGGTGTATTTTTCGCGCGAGCGGGCGATGATCTTTTCCCGAAGCGAGGCATGCGTCGCGGGCAAGACCTTCAACGTCTCCGCCGAGAACGGATCATAGCTCTCGCCATCGATCATCATTTTGATGTAAAACTCCTGCATGCCGAGGTTGATCATATCTTTGATGTCGAACACCGGCGCCATTTCCGGTTTAAGGTGCACGGCGTCCTCACCGCCAACGCGGAAGATGATGATACTTCCCACATTGCCGAGCACGGCCATCTGTACGCGCGGAATAAGCTGGCCCATGTACTGGTGCGCGATTGTGAGGCACAGCGCGTATTTACGCGCCTCGGAAAGAATATTCTCAAACGTCTCCGTCACAAGGTTGTGGAACTCGTCAACGTAAAGATAAAAATCGTGGCGATCTTTTTCGGGCATCGACGCGCGCGCCATACCCGCCTGCTTGATCTTCGTGATGAACATCGCGCCCAGGAACGAAGCGTTCTCCTCGCCCAATCGTCCCTTCGACAAATTGATGAAGATGAGCTTCTTGCTGTTCATCAGCTCCTCCAAATTGATCTTGTTCTCCTTCTGGCCGAAGATGTTGCGCAGGAGCGGATCGGACAAAAACTGACCGAGTTTGTTCACGAGCGGAATGATGGCGTCCGTGTCGAACTTCTCGGACCAGTCGGCGAACTCGATCGCCCAGAAGCGCTTTACCATGTCGTCCTCAATGTACTCCACCACCTTTTGGCGATAATTACGATCGGTGAGCATGGAGATCATGCCGCGCATCGTGGCGTGCGGATAATCAAGGAGCGCGAGTACTGTGAAGCGGAACACGTGCTCCAGGCGCGGCGTCCAGTTCGCGCCAAACTGTTTTTCCATGACCTCGATGAGCCCCTGCGCCAATTGGTGCTTGAACGACGGATCAATGTTCTGCAGTGGATTGAACGACGCCGGGTAAGCGAGATCGGTCGGATCGATGATGACAACGTCGTCGATCCGGTTCTCCGGAATGAAATCGAGGATCGCTTCGATCACGTCGCCGTGCGGGTCCATGAGGCAAAGGCCGTGGCCATAGGCGATGTCCTGCCGGATCAAAAGCTCGAGCGCCTTCGATTTTCCCACACCGCTCTTTCCTACGATGTACAAATGTCGACGCCGGTCGGCACGCTTAATGCCGAACACGAACTTCTTTTCTTCGAGGGCTGCAACGTAATTCGTGCGGCCGAGGAAGGAAACCTCCGACGGATCGATCTGTCCGTAAATCGGCAGCTCCGGCGGCGGCGGCGCGTATTTGATTATCTGTATCTTTCCTGGCTTTGGCATGGCGGTGGTGGTGTGGATATTTTAGTCTATCACTTCCATCTCTTTAAGGAACGCTTCGTAGTCATCCATGGTACGCTGGGCATCCGCCGGCGGAACCGCAAACCCGGGGGTGTGGACAAGGTCGTTGCGCAACCGGTGCGCGCGCCACACGCGATTCATGCTCTTTATGTCGTTCTGGTCGAGGTTGGATAAGCGATCGGCAAGATGTTCGCCCGGGATTTGCATACCTTTGAGCGCGGTGTCAACCAAAGCATCGGCCTCGATGATGGCCAGGCGTGTCGATTCAGGCGTATCAAGTGCGAACTTTTTTTCGATAGACTGCCACCGCTCACGAAGGACAATGTCGCGTATCGTGGGAACCCGCTTGCCATGTTCCCCTTTTGCGCCATGGTAGTCGCCTTTGTAATTCGGATGATAATGCCAGGCCTTCACCAGAGCATACACAAATCCCACGGCAAGAAGGATATCGATAATAATAAACACCACCCGCGCCGCGTAATAGATGGCAAAAACATATCCCGGCACAACGAAGGATGGTGGCATGTTAGCGGTATTTTTCTAGTTCTTCTTCGTTCCCGTAGATCGGCAAGCCCGCCGGCGCGCCGGCCTTTCTGCTTTCAACACGGCGCATGTGCGGCGCGGTGAGGGTGAGGTGGGTAGGTGGATGGAACACGGTCGCAAGCGAGCGAGCGGTCAGTATCATCTCCTTCGAATGATCCCAGTTCAAAAACTTCGACTTGATAAGCCTGCCCATCTCTGTGGTCGGCCAGAGTTCCCGCTCGGGATACGACATTATCAACCGGTCTTTGCGCATCCGGACGCGAATATTGGGGAAAACGAATGGGAAATTCCAAACACGCGCCCTGGTGGACATCAAGTTGTTGCGCAAAAAAGCATTAAGGTCCATAGCGCCATATTGGTTGAAGGCACTGATAAGACCACGGCGGGCGAAAGTGTCCTGGTAGATCTCTTTGGGGGAAAAATAAATGAACCTGATCCCCGCCGTGAATGCGGGAAATCCAAGATTTTCTTCGATTGCCTTTAGTACGTCGGTTTCGCCCGGAGTACGGGAAAGCGCCCGCGCAAATTCGTTTTCCTCCTTGCCATCTTTGGCCGCCACGGGGAAATGCGGAAGGATATGGGGAAACTCCATCTTCATCGATGCGCTCGGTTCGTTACGCTTCTTCTTCGAACGAAGCTTCTCGACAAGTTTTTCGCCGCGCGCGCGATATTCATCACCGATCGGAAAGAAGTTGATCTGAATACCCACGATCTCTTCCCGTTTTGCCCGTCCAAGCATCTCGATGAGCATGGACATGGGGTCATACTGTTTCTCTTCCTCGGGAGACTCGAACTCGAGATAGCTCCTGATAGGATAGATGTCGTCCTTCATTAAGACCAATTCGCTTCCCCACGCATCGTACCCGTTCTTGAACATCTCAGTCGTGTTCTTCGGGAAATATTTCGGTACGTAATCATCGGTTTCCGTCAGCTCGATATCGGGGTAGTACGAAAAGAAAGCCGCTTTGATAAGCTCGCCTTGTATCTTGGGACAACGCAGAAAGAAGCGTATTTCTCCGCCCACGCTCAACATCTCAAACGAATACCAACGCGTGACCTCGCCTTCCAACCAATATTCGCTAAAATCATCAGGACCGTTCCGGAGCGCGTGGATCGCAACGAAGATCTGTTCCATGGCGGCTGGGCTTTTTGTGATCTCTCGCGGCATCCGCAGCTCGAACATCATGAATTCTAGGTTCCCCTTCCACACCTCGCGGCGCCAAAAAAGCCATGTTCCCTCGAAAAACGGCCACAGCAATAATGCAAGCCAAAACCACCATGAATAATAGAGAACCACCCCTACGCCCTGAAAAAAATTGCTTAAAAGCTCATAGAGCACTGCCATATGCATTTATTATACCTAATTCGGCGATAAGATAAAACAAAGCCTCCCCTTTGGAAACCGGCTGCGAAGCGTAATGGTTTCCAAAGGGGAGGCTCTGTTTTATCTTATTAGGCCTCACGGATCTTATAGCGGCCGTCGGGCAATCGCTCGAAGAAATTCTTGTTCTGAAGGTTGATCAAAACGGTATTGGGCTTGAAGAAGCGCTGCTTGCCCACATGGGCCACTACGTCATCCGCCGGAAGCGCGCCGTGTTTTTTGAGCACGTTCGCAATCACCTCGCGCGCGGTGCCGGACTGGTAACCATTCTCCTGCAGACCGTACAATCCCCTGCCGACGAGCACGAAGCGATTGTCTTTAATGAGCTCGTTGTGCACCGTCGGAGGAAGCGCCTCCTGGTCGTCGAACGCGGCCTTATTGATATGCTTCGCGATGTCCTCGAAGTGGAGCGGCGCGTTGTTTTTTTTGAGTACCAGATAGATCTTGTCGCGCACCGTGCTCGGGCTGATCTCCGGCCAATCGCACAAGCCGATATCGCCATACGGATTCTTGCGAATATATTTCGAAAGGCCGAGGTAATTTTCCGCAAGCACCGACGGTAGGGACTTCGTCTTCACAAAGCTCGCGAGCTGAACTTGGTACGACTCCGCAAAAACCTTTTCTTTATGATTTTTCAGGAAACCGATCCAACCCTCCACAAAAGAACGGGCATTCTTAAGATCCTTATCGGTAACATAATAGAACGATTCGAAAGCATCATCTTCACGATAGAGATTGAAGCCGCCCGAGGCTTCTGCGAGGAAGTCGATATGGTTTTCTTTGATCCCCACAGCGAGGGTCGCCGCAAATCGTACGACGTCGGACTTTTTCGAAACGCCGCCCTTCGCAACGATGAACTTTTTGATCTTCTCGATGAGTGCCGTGGTATCCGAGCTCTTTTCGATGTTCGTCTTGGCCAACGCCACCGCTCCGTTCTCGATCTGGCGGACGCGCTCACGCGTGATGTGCATACGCTCGCCGATGGCGGCGAGGGTTTCTCCATCGCCCCCAGCCAAACCAAAACGGGCCGTAATCACTTCCTTTTGGCGTGGATTAAGGCCGGTAAGCGCTGCATTGATGAGCTTCAGGACGGATGCCATAATATGTGTTTTTGTTACTTTTGTATGATACCCTATAATAACCTTTTTTGCAAGTCCTTGTCAAATCACCCCTTACTATGGCCTATCGCTCGTCTTTCGGGCTCACGACAACGAGCGCCGGGCTTGCGATGAATATCGAAGAATAGATACCCGTCGTCACTCCGACGAGCAAGGTGAGAACGAAATACTGGAGGTCCGCCGGGCCCACGAAATAGATCGCCAAGAGCACCAAAATGAGCGTCAACGAAGTGTTTATGGAGCGCGCGAGTGTCTGGTTGACGCTGTTGTTCACGATCGTCGCGAACGGCACTTTGCCGCGCTGGTTCAGAAGGTTCTCGCGGATGCGGTCGAACACCACGATCGTATCGTGCACGGAGAAGCCCATCACGACGAGAAGTGCAACGATGAAGTCGCTGTCGATCTGCACGTGGGCAAAGTGGCCGAGGAGTGCAAGCATGCCCGCCGGGATCGAAACGTCATGGAACAACGTAAGTAACGTGATCCAACCGTATTTCCACGAACTGATCGGCCGCGACGCCTTGCGGAACGCGAAGGCAATGTAAAGCGAGATGCCGACGAGCACAAGGATGATCGCGATGATGGCATTGTCTAAAAGGCCGGAGCCGACGGAAGGGCTGATAGACTGGAAACTTAATTCCTGGAACGAGGGCCACTGGGCGGTGAGCGCCGTGAGATCGGCTTGGTGGGCGACTTCGTTCACTGTGCCGAAGCGGACAAGGAACGACTGATTGGTCGGATCATAATTCGTCTGCGCATCCACGATATGCAGGTTGTTCACGAATTCACTCTGGACGTCCGCCGAAGAAAGGTTCTGGCCGGGCACGGTGAACTCCCATAGTGTACCGCCGGCGAACTCGGCGCTCAATTGGAATCGAAACAGCGCGATGGAAACCAGCGCCGCGCCGACGAGGAGGATGGAAATAGTGAACCAGATCTTTTTGTGTCCGACGATGTTAAACATGGTTTTCTTTTTTATCTTTAATGAACAAGCGGAGGAAAAGCCGTGTGGTGGTGATGGCACTGAACAAGCTGATGAGTGTACCGATAAGGAGCGTCAAGGCGAAGCCGCGGACGAAGCTTGAGGTAAAGAAGTACAAAATGATGGCAGTGATGATGGTGGAAGTATTTGAATCGCGGATGGATGGCCAGGCGCGGCGGAAGCCCTCTTCGATCGCGGACGCTCGCGGCAATCCCCGTTTGAGCTCTTCTTTGATGCGTTCAAAAATGAGAACGTTGGCGTCCACGGCCATGCCGATGGTAAGAATGAATCCCGCGAGACCAGCGAGCGAGAGCGTGATTGGGATAAGCTTGAACACGCCGAGGGTGAGCGCGATGTAGATCGTGAGCGCAAGGGCGGCGAAAAGGCCAAACAGGCGGTAATAAAAGATCATAAAAAGCATGACGAGGAGCGTGCCAATGAGGCCGGCGAACGCCATTTCCTTTAACGAGTCGGTGCCGAGCGTCGGGTTGATGGTCTGCTGGGTGACGAGCGTGATCGGCGCCGGGAGCGCGCCGGCGTTGAAGCGGCTCACCAACTGCTGCGCCTCGGCGACCGTGAAGCTACCCGTAATCACGGCGTTGCCGCCCGTGATCTCACTCTGGACGATCGGCGCTTCGATCAACTGCCCGTCAAGAAAAATGGCAAGCGGCTTACCAATATTCGCTGCCGTCATTTCCTGGAATATCTGCGCGCCATCCTTGTTGAAGGAGATAGACACCTGCGGCGCGTTCGTTGTCGGATCAAAGGTCAACTGCGCGCCGGTGATATATTCGCCCGTCAGATTCGTCTGAACATACTGCGTGCTTGAGCCCACCGTCTGGACTTCCTCAAACTGCAAAAGCGGTGTTTGCCCGATCTCGTTGATTGCATCGCTGATGTTTTTTACGCCCGCGAGCTCCACAATGAGCTGGGCCTGGTTACCCGACTGCGCGGTATAAATATCCGGCTCGCTCACGCCGAAAAGGTTCACACGCTTTTCGATGACGTCACGAAGACCCGAAACCACCGAACTCTGATCGGTGGACGAAACATTCGAAAGGTCGATCTGGTACACAAGGTGGCTACCGCCCACAAGATCAAGCCCGAGCTTCCACGGTTCGAGTTTCGCGCCAATCCCTTTCGGATATACAAAAAAGACCGCTGCAATGGCAACGATGACGATAATCGACAGAAATAGGCCTGGATGGCGCCTCATAGGAAACCATGATAACAGATTGGCAGAAAAGGGCAAGCAAAAGGGGCGTGCCGATATGGCATGCCCCTCCCCTTAAAACTGTGACAGCCCTTTGCTTAGGCTGCCGGCTGCGCCATCTCCGTGGCTTGGAAACGACACTTCTTGGAGTGAACTAAGACCCGCACCATATCCATGAGGCCGGGCCTTACGAGACCCCAAAAGGCAACGCTCTTCAGCTCTTGGTAATGCCCACGAACCAGCTTGGTAAAAGCCTCATTCCAACCGCAGATTTCCATCTCGGTGAAGGCGTATAAGGGAAGCGTACTCTGCCCGTCGATAAGAGAACAGAACGGGTCTGTCTGAAACCGCCTCAGAACAAAGGCTAAACCGTAGTCCGCATCGGCCGAGAGCAAGGCCACATTCACCGCCGACCCGAACGGATCGGCTTGAGCGAGAACATCGAGATCCGCGTACGGCCATCCCCTTGGGTAAAACACCAACGGCGTACCCATTATCGGCATGCCCTTAACGATGTTGACGCGGAAATCCGGGAGTAAAAACTCTCCCGAAAGGATATCGCGGAGGACTCTTAGTCCCCCATAGATCGGCTGGAATATCATTTTCACCCCCCCTAGGTCGTGAACGCCGTGCCAAACAATCATGCCGTTTGGCTACTATGCTTCTTATACGCCCCAAAAGAGATATCGTCAACGGATCGGATGGGTCCATAAAGAATTATCATGGTACACTGAATAAACCATGGAATCCCATCCCAGCACCGACGCTCTCACTATCTCGCATCTCATTATCCCCGTCCGCATCGGCTACGGGGCGGACGAGCGCGCCAAACCCCAGCGTATACAGATCGACCTCGAGATGGAGATCGATTTCACCAATGTTCTTGCGGCGGGAGATCTGGAAAAGGGTGTTGATTATTCCGCGATACGACACACCGTCAAAGAAGTCGCGACTTCCGGCGAATTTTTTTTACTTGAAAATCTTGGCGACGTAATCCTGCGAACGATCTTCAAGAATTCGAAAATTGTTTCGGCTAAGGTCGTAATCAAAAAACTCGATTGCTGGGACGACGCGGTACCGGGGGCAGTGATGAGGAGAAAGAACGGATGATTTATAGCTCATCCCTCCCTATCGAACTCGATGATCTATGGAAACAAAAACACCGATTTTATAGGCGTTTTTGTCGTTGTGGACCTTGGGGGAATCGAACCCCCATCTACCGGATGCAAACCGGTTGCTCTACCACTAAGCTAAAGGCCCTTTTGTCTACCGCAAAAGCTTATCAAAAAACTTCGACGGCGTAAACGTCTCCCCTACATGCCGAATGACTGCCCCGTCAATAACGTGAAGATCCCACTCACGATCGGCACGATATATTGGAATCCAAAAAAAACAAAGAGCAACACGACGACAAGTCCCCAGCGCTCAAGAAAGAACATCACGCGAAAGGTGGTGCGTGTTTGCGGCAATGCGGCGAAGAGCACACGCGAACCGTCG
>Ga0181516_10000515_pt1 | contig 35271 bp, 29 predicted proteins | sample PEATcosm2014_Bin_25_FD_121104 | JGI IMG/M metagenome (GOLD analysis project Ga0181516, IMG submission 121104) | Peatland microbial communities from MTU Mesocosm Facility, Houghton, MI, USA - PEATcosm2014_Bin01_10_metaG | ecosystem: Environmental > Terrestrial > Soil > Wetlands > Peat | place... | reverse complement strand
TTCTGCCGTCCCTGCGGGACTCGTGCCAGCGACGACGAATACCCGGCGTTGAAACGCCGGGCTGTTGCCGGGTTGTCCCGTTGGGACGATGGAATTGTGGCAGCGGACGTGAGTCCGCTCATTATTCCGCCGGGAGGAGTTTGAGCCGGCTCACGCCGGCTGCTACGGGAAAACGATGGATGGGAACGGGTGAATCCCGCAAAGCGGAAGGATGTGATTGAAAATTTGTGGTTCAACAAATATTCCTCGCCGACGGTGCTGATTTGCAGATAATGGAATACAAATATGAAAACGCTCCTTTCGCTTTTATCAATCGCGCTTCTTCAAATGCCATGCCTCGGTCAAGACCGCCCCTCACTTTCCAGGGAACTATTGCACAGCACAATTAGAATTATGTGCTTCCAGACAAATGGCATTACTGATATTGGAACTGGATTTTTTTACAATTTTACTTCTGACGCGGATACTAATGGCTCAATTCCTGTAATTGTCACTTGCAAACACGTCATCACCGGCTCCGTCGTCGGAATTCTTGATTTTGCTTTAGCAAAGACAAATGCGTTTGATAGAACTCAACCACATTTTCAAGTTCCAATTCCAAACTTTGAAACTCTTTGGATTAAGCATCCGGATACCAACATTGATATTGCAATTCTTCCAATCGCTCCAATCATGCAAAAATTATCTGATGAAGGAAAACGGTTGGATGTAGTTCCTTTCGGCAAGCGTGAATTATTGACAACAAATGATCAAATCGGTGCATTTCAGAATATAAAATTTATAGGGTATCCAATCGGTATATCAGATGAATTAAATAATTTACCAATTGCTCGTCAAGGAATGACTGCCACAGATGTATCTATTGATTACGAAGGCCGAAAGGAATTTTTAATCGACGCTGCGGTATTTCCCGGCTCAAGCGGCTCTCCTGTGCTGATTGTTGATGAGGGTAGTTTTGCAACTGGAAATGGATTTGCATTCGGCAGCAGGGTGCGTCTGCTTGGTATTATTTCTCGAGTTAATCAGTTTAATGCAACAGGACACATGGAAAATATAAATGTTCCCACCTCTTTAGTTTCTGAACCTGTTACGAGTTTTCCCGGTAATTTAGGCTTTGTCATAAAGGCAGAGGTTCTGAATGATTTTGAAAAACCTTTGTTTGATATGGTTCAGGCACAAGCCCATAAAAGCGCTGTCAATAATTTGAGTCATTGATTCCGCCTCCAAAAGAATTGCCCCAAGCGCATTTCCGATTATCCTCCCATCCGACTCAATTTGACATGACACATTCATCCGCCAACGACATCGCCGCCCTGCCCCCCGGCGTCAAGCTCACCACGCTGGACAACGGCCTCGTCATCATCGTGCGCGAGGATCACAGCGCGCCGGTCGTCTCGGCGCAGGCGTGGGCAATGGCCGGCAGCATCCACGAGGGGCGCTGGCTCGGCGCGGGGTTGTCGCACGTGCTGGAGCACATGCTGTTCAAGGGCACCACGACGCGGCCCGGCAGCCGGATTGACCAGGAAGTGCAGGAGGCCGGCGGTTACATGAACGCCTACACGAGCTTCGACCGCACGGTGTTTCACATTGACGTGCCGAACACGGGCGCGCGCACGGCGATTGACATCCTGTGCGACATCATGCAGCACGCGTCGTTGCCGCCGGATGAACTGGCCAAGGAGATGGACGTGATCCGCCGCGAGATGGACATGAATGTGGATGATCCCGGTCGCCGCGCGGGCCGCAGGCTGTTCGAGACGGCCTACACGCGCAGTCCGTATCGCCTCACGGTCATCGGGTATCCGGACATTTTCAACGAATTGAAGCCGGAGGACATTCGGGGTTATTACACCGAGAAATACGCGCCGAACAACGTCTTCTACGTCGTGACGGGTGACATCAGGAACGATGAGGTGGTGTCGCAAATCCGCGAGGCTTACGCGGCAAGCAAGGCCAAGGCGATGCCGCCGATGGTTTTGCCGGAGGAACCGACGCAGACGGCGGCGCGCGAAATCGTGGAGGAAGCGCCCATCGAGCTGGGGCATCTGCATTTCGCGTGGCACATCCCGGAGCTGCGCCATGCCGACGTGCCGGCGCTGGACGTGCTGGCGGTGCTGCTCGGCAACGGTCACAGCTCGCGGCTGTTCCAGCAGGTGCGCGAGAAGCAGGGCCTCGTGCATCACGTGGACGCGTGGACTTACAGCCCCGGCAATCCCGGCCTGTTTGGCATCAGCGCGATTGTGGACGCGGACAAGTTCACGCCCGCGCGCGACGCGATATTTGCCGAAATCGAAAAGATCAAGTCCATGTCCGTCTCCGCCGCCGAAGTGCAGAAGGCGGCCAAGCAATTCACGTCCGCGATGCTGTCCTCGCGCAAGACGATGGAGGGTCAGGCCAGCGACCTCGGCGGAAGCTGGCTGGCGGCGAACAATCTGACGTTCTCGGAACGCTACCTTGCCGCCATCAAGCGCGTGTCGCACGGCGACGTGCAGCGCGTGGCCCGCGAATATCTCACGGCGGAAAACCGCACGCTCTACGCGCTGCTGCCGAACGGCATGTCGCCGAAGGTTTCCACGGCGGTTGAAACAAACAGCGACAAGCCCATTCAAAAATTCACGTTGCCTAACGAGCTGCGCCTGCTGGTGAAGGAAAATCACCGGCTGCCATTCGTGGAACTCCGCGCGGCGTTCAAGGGCGGCGTGCTGGCGGAAAGGACGGCGAACAACGGCATCACGCAGTTGCTCGCCAAGACGCTGCTCAAGGGCACACCGACGCGCAGCGCGGAGCAAATCGCCACGGAAATTGAATCCGTCGGCGGCAGCCTCGACAGCTACGGCGGCAACAACAGTTTCGGCGTGAACGTGGAGGTGTTGAGCAGCGATTTCGCGACCGGGCTGGACGTGCTCGCCGATGTCCTGCTGAACCCGACGTTTCCCGCCAACGAACTGGACCGCGAACGCGAGGTGCAAATCGCCAGCATTTCCGCGCGGAAGGATGATCTGCTCAAGAGCGCCAGCGTCGCGATGCGGCGCGGATTGTTCGGCGACACCGGCTACGGGCTGGACGCGCTTGGCACGGAGGAATCCGTCGGGAAGATTTCCACCGGCGACCTGAAGGCGTTCCACCAAAAGCTGGCGGTGCCGAACAATTGCGTGCTGGCGATTTACGGCGACGTGAAGACCGGCGATGTCAAAGCCGCCGTGGAAAAGGCGTTTGCCGGTTGGAAGCCCCTCACCCGGCCTTCGGCCACCCTCTCCCCATCCGATGGGGAGAGGGACGGGGTGAGGGGAAAATTTCCCAAACGAGTGGAAGAGACGCGCGACAAAAAACAGGCGGTGCTGGTGATCGGGTTCATCGGCACGACGATGGACAGCGAGGATCGTTACGCGCTGGATGTGTTGCAGGAATGTTGCAGCGACCTCGGCTCGCGGCTGTTCCTCCGCATCCGCGAACAGCTTGGACTGGCTTATTACGTCGGCGCGCAGAACCTGGCCGGACTTGAGCCGGGCTATTTCGCGTTTTACACCGGCACCGAGCCGGCCAAGGCCGCGCAGGTGGAAACGGAATTGCTCAAGGAGGCGGAATTGCTGCGGACGGAAGGATTGACCGCCGAGGAACTCAAGCGCGCGAAGGCCAAAATCATCGGCCAGAAGAAAATCGCGCGGCAGGATTTGGGCAGCCTCGCACAGCTCACGGCACTCGACGAACTTTACGGCCTCGGCTTTCAGCGCACGGAGCTGGATGACGCGAAATACGAAGCCGTCACGCTGGAACAGACGAAGACCGTCGCGCAGAAATACCTGAAGGCGGGCGCGTTCGTGGTTTCCATCGTGAAGCCGGAAAAAGTTTAACCACGGTTTGCCGCGTCGAATCCAGCATGGATCGAGCGCCAGGCCGTGACAAGCGAACGCGCTTGAATTTCACCCGGTTTGCGATTATCCAATGGCCATGCGCGCCGCCGAACTGCCCATCCAGATTGATCGCGAGAAAATCGCGGAATTTTGCCGTGCCCGCGGCATTCGTCGATTGAGCCTGTTCGGTTCGGTCTTGCGGGACGACTTCGATCCGGAGCGCAGCGATGTGGACGTGCTGGCGGAGTTTGAACCGGACGCGCTGAAAGGAGTTGGATTCCGCTACTTCGGCTACGGCGAGGAATTGGCCGCCATAGTGGGTCGCAAGGTGGATTTTTGCTCGCGTCTGAACAAATACATTGAAGCGGCTGTCCGCCGGGAAGCGGTTCCGATTTATGAGCGCGCATGACCCACAAGCGACATTACGGCAGATTCAAGACGCGGCCCGCCGTCTCCAGATGATTTGCGCGGGCAAAACCCTGAACCAGTTGCTGGCTGACTGGCAGGCGACCGCTGCGCTGGAGCGGTTCATCGAAATCGTGGGCGAAGGAGTGAAGCGGCTGCCGATGGATTTGCGGATGCGGCATCCCTCCGTGCCGTGGAAGGAAATCGCCGGCACACGCGACCATTTGAGCCACGGATACGACGATGTGGATTATCAAGTGTTGTGGGATGCGGTGCAGAAGGATGTGCCCGCGCTTCTCACTGCCATTGAACGGATGCTCAAGGATTTGGAATAAAACAGCGGTGCGTCGCGCTTTGCGACCGCACTTTTATGAAACGACTCGCCGCCATCGCAACGACATTGGTCTGTCTGTCGTTTTGCGCATTTTGCGCCGATGCGAATTACAAGCAGGTGCTCGTGTTTACAAACGGCGGCTCGGTCCGCGTCCGCCTGCCGCTGACCGACGTGACCGGCAAGGTGCGCGTGAAGGAAATGACGCCGGACGGTTTCGGAATTCCGGTTGCACCGTCCAAAACTTCGCTCGGCGAGAAGCATTACATCGAATGGCAGATTGGCTACGACATTCCGAACACCAACAGCCCCAGCGTCGTTCCTGAAATCAAATTCTCGCGCGGTGGCGAGACAAAATACGGCCATGAGCTTTCCAAAATCATTTTTGAGAGCGTCCGGCTGGGGTTGCTTTCGACGAACGATTTGATCCGCGAAATGGAATCGCTGAAAAAGATTCCGGCGACCGGGTTTGAGGAAAGCCAGCCCGTCCAAGTCGAGACGTCAACGAATGCAGCAGCGAACGGATTTCAAGGCGCCGTCGAACGGCTGCCGCAATTCACCAAATCCACGCCGCACGGTTCGGTGCAAATCCAGCTCAAGCAGAAGCAGCGCGCCGTCGGCTATCAGGCGATGGTTTATGTCTGCCTGCCGATGAATCAGGTTTTGGACATGGCCGGCAATCCGCGCCCGCCCGGTCCGGCGAAATCCAAGGAGACGGTTTATTACGATTTCAACCACGCCAACGTCGCGTTCATTCTGGACATCGTCCAAGCCTTCGGCATGGCGTCGCAGCAGCACAACGAGGACATCCGGCAAATCCTCGGCACGATTTTGGAGACGGCGCGCTAAACTTTCTTCCGCCGCCAGCCGGCGATGAACATACCGTTGCCGTCCAAATCCGGCGGCCAGATTGTGAACGAAGCGGCGCCCGGAACCAGCCGCCCGTTGAATTTTATTTCCGGAAAAGTCAGCGGCTCGAAATCCGGCTGGCTGGCATTGAAAGCCTCCGCCACTTCCGTGGTCTCCGCGCGCGACAAGGTGCAGACGGAAAAAATCAATTTGCCACCCGGCTTCACGCTCGGCGCAACGTGCGTCAGCAACCGGCGCTGAATGTCGGAAAGCTCGCGCACGTCTTCCGGCGTGGTCGTCCAGCGCGCCTGCGGATTGCGCTGCCAGGTGCCGATGCCGCTGCATGGCGCGTCCACGAGCACGCCGTCGAATTTGGTTTTTGTCGGCAGCTTCGCGCCGCCGTCCCAAAACACCGAACGATAATTGAATGCCTTCGCCCGCCCGGCGCGGCGCTTGAGTTTTTGCAAACGCCATTCCGCCCGGTCGCTCGCCCAGAGCAGTCCCTTGTTCTGCATCAAGTCGGACAGATGCAGCGTCTTGCCGCCCTCGCCGGCGCAGGTGTCCCACCATGTCTCGCCCGGCTGCGGAGCACAGAGATGACCCACCATCTGCGACGCGATGTCCTGAATCTCAAATTCGCCCGCGTGAAATTCCGGCGTCTTGAACAAATCCATTTCGCCGCCGAACAACAAGGCATCCGGCAACAGCGGGCTGATTTCCGCGCCCGGCAGTTTTTTGGCCAGCGCCTCCGCCTGACCGCGCTTGGCGCGCAGCCACAGTTTCGGTTCGCGCTGCAAGGAACGCAGCCAGTCGTCGCTGACGTCCAGACATTCCGCCGTCCACGCGGGCACGGCCTTGGCGCGCAATTCGGACGGCGGGACGCCGGTTTCGTCGTCCTGAAACCGCTGGTTCAAGCGCAGGGCGAGGCGCATTTTCGCCTCCACGCCGCGTTCCTCGCGCAGCCAGACGTGCCAGCGGTAATAAATGAAAACCGTCCGGGCGATTTCCGTGGCGTCGAACGGCGCGAGGTCGCGGAGCGATTTGAGCACCTCGCGCAACGCGGCGTCCGCCGGCTTGTCCCGGCCGGTTTTGCGGATGACTTCCGCGGCAATCTCATGAACGGATTGAATCACGGCCGCAGCATACGCGATTAAACCGCGGCAGCACAACGCGGACATGAGCCGAACGCGCTTTTCTTGACACGCCGCCGCGCAGCCTTCATTTTCAACGGGTAATTTTGAGCATTAAATGAACACATCAAACGATTTATTCGGGACTTTGCAGGAATTTGACCTCGGCAACGGCAAACAAGGGAAATTCCATTCGCTGCCCGCGCTGGAGGCCGGCGGCGTCGGCCCGATCTCCAAGCTGCCGGTGTCTATCCGCATCGTGCTGGAATCCGTTCTGCGCAATTGCGATGGCAAAAAGGTGAGCGAAGCCAACGTCCGCGAACTTGCGAACTGGAAGCCGGTCGAAACGCGCACGGCGGAAATCCCGTTCGTCGTCGCGCGCATCGTGCTGCAGGATTTCACCGGTGTGCCGCTGCTCGTGGATTTGGCCGCGATGCGCAGCGCCGTGGCCAAGCTCGGCAAAAATCCCAAAATCATCGAGCCGCTCGTGCCGGTGGACTTGGTCGTGGATCACTCGGTGCAGGTGGATTTTGCGGGCAGCGCGGATTCGATGGCGAAAAATCTGGATTTGGAGTTCACGCGCAACCGCGAGCGCTATCAGTTTTTGAAATGGGGCATGCAGGCGTTTGACACGTTCAAGGTTGTGCCGCCGGGCATCGGCATCGTGCATCAGGTGAATTTGGAATATCTCGCCAAGGGCGTGCTGTTTTCCCCATCTTCCAACTCCCAACTTTCAACTCCGATTTACTACCCCGACACGCTGGTCGGCACCGACTCGCACACCACCATGATCAACGGCCTCGGCATTGTCGGCTGGGGAGTCGGCGGCATCGAGGCCGAGGCGGGAATGCTCGGACAGCCGGTGTATTTCCTCACGCCGGATGTCGTGGGTGTCCACCTGACGGGTGCGATTAGCGAAGGTGTCACTGCGACCGATGTGGCACTCACTGTCACGCAGATGCTGCGCAAGGCGAAAGTCGTAGGCAAGTTCGTGGAATTTTTCGGCCCCGGCGCGGCGGCGCTGCCGCTGGTGGACCGTGCGACCATCGCCAACATGGCGCCCGAATACGGCGCGACCATGGGCTTCTTCCCCATTGACGAGGAATGTGTGAACTACCTTCGCGCCACCGGCCGCAGCGAGGAACATTGCCGGCTCTACGAAAATTATTACCGGGCGCAGGGGCTTTGGGGCATGCCGCAAAAAGGGCAGATTGAATATTCACAGATGGTCGAGCTGGATCTCGCCACGGTGAAACCGAGCGTTGCCGGGCCGAAACGTCCGCAGGACCGCATCGAGCTTGGCAACCTGCGCCGGGAATTCTTCAACGCCATCCAGCGACCTGTCACGGAAAACGGTTTTGGCAAGACGCGTCAGGTGCTCGGCAAGTCGGTCAAAGTTGAGATGGCTTCCAAGAAAAAAGCGAACATCGGCACTGGTTCCGTGGTGATTGCAGCCATCACGAGCTGCACGAACACCAGCAATCCGAGCGTGATGCTTGCCGCCGGTTTGCTCGCGAAGAAGGCCGTCGAAAAAGGCCTCAAGGTGAATCCGGCCGTGAAGGCGTCGCTTGCGCCGGGATCGCGCGTCGTGTCCGACTATCTCAAGAAGACCGGTCTCCAGCCGTATCTGAACAAGCTTCGCTTCAACACCGTCGGCTACGGCTGCACGACGTGCATCGGCAATTCCGGCCCGCTCGACCCGGCCATCGAGGATGCCGTGGTGAAAAACGATTTTGTCACCGCCTCGGTGCTTTCCGGCAACCGCAATTTCGAGGCCCGTGTGCATCAGAACGTGAAGTCGAATTTCCTCATGTCGCCGCCGCTGGTCGTCGCGTTCGCGCTGGCAGGCCGGGTGGACATTGACCTGAGCTGTGAACCGCTCGGCAAGGACAAGGAGGGCGCGCCGGTTTATCTCGCCGACCTCTGGCCCACGTTGCAGGAAGTCCGCGACGCGATGCAATCCGCGCTCAAGCCGGAAGTCTTCCGCAAGCTCTACAAGAATTTTGCCGCGCAGAATCCGAAGTGGAACGAAATCCCGTCCAGCGTCGGCAATGTTTATGAATGGGACGCCAAGTCCACCTACATTCAGGAGCCGCCGTTCTTCACGAACTTCTCAATGACGCCCGGCGGCATCGCGCCAATCACCGGCGCCCGCGCGCTCGCCATCTTCGGCGACAGCGTGACGACCGACCACATTTCGCCCGCCGGCTCCATCAAGAAAACATCGCCTGCCGGAAAATATCTCATCGAGAACGGCGTGACGGCGGAGAATTTTAACAGCTACGGCTCGCGTCGCGGCAACGACCGCATCATGACGCGCGGCACGTTTGCAAACGTGCGGATTAAAAATCTGATGGTGCCGGGTGTCGAGGGCGGCGTTACGGAATTCCAGCTTGGCGGGGGACAAATGAGCATTTACGACGCGGCCATCAAATATCAGGCGGCAAAAACTCCGCTCGTGGTCCTGGCCGGACAGGAATACGGCACCGGCAGTTCGCGCGACTGGGCCGCCAAAGGCACGAATTTGCTCGGCGTGAAAGCCGTGGTGGCGCAGAGCTTCGAGCGCATCCACCGCAGCAACCTCGTCGGCATGGGCGTGCTGCCGCTGCAATTCAAGGATGGCACCACCGCGCAAAGCCTCAAGCTCGACGGCTCGGAGAGCTACGACATCGTCGGCCTCGACGCGGCCATCAAGCCGCAACAGGACTTGACGCTCAAGATTACGCGCAAGGACGGCTCCGTGGAAAATGTTGCCGTGCGCTGCCGCATTGATACGCCCATCGAGATTGACTACTACCAGCACGGCGGCATTTTGCCGTTTGTGTTGCGTCAACTGGTCGCAAAGGCCTGATTTTTGTCGGATCGAATGAACGTCGTGCCGCACGCGTGAAATCCGCCTGCGGCTGCTTTCCGTTTTGAAGAACGACCGAGCCTCATACAAAACCGGCTTGATCCGTGTTTTTTTGTGCGAGGCACAACCAGGAAGACAACGAGAGTTAAAGCTGTTGCGAAATTGAATGAAGGCGCGGAATCGCGGTTTGGGTCCGCCGTGCTGGGATAATTGTCAAAAACTGCGGGAAGCGGAGGATTTGCCGTTCAAAATCATCAAAGCCGTTCGCGGCCGGTGAAACCCGTGTCGAGGTCGTGCCAGAATTCGATGTCCGCTTCGTCCTGCTCCCAGCAGAGAAAAACCTCGCGGCCGCCGAGAATGGCCGGAAAATCCAGCAGCCCGCGCTCCAGATCCTTGATGATGATCCGGCGGCGCTGAAATTCGGCAAGCCCTTCCTGCATGTCCGCCAGCGCGCGAATCCAGTTGTTGACCGTCTCGCCGCCGATGTCGTTCCCCTGCTCCGCCATGCCGCTCAAGCGCCTGTCAAAGCGCTCCAGCTCTTGGCGTAAACGATTCAGCCGCCCCAGCCAATTGCGGATTTGCGGCAGCAACGCGCGCGCTTCAGCGCACGTGTAGTGTTTGTCGAAACGAAGCTGCATCTGCGAAAGTGATTTCGCCCGTGATAAAGAGTGTTCGCGGCGGCAGCACGAGCCGCCCGCCGCGAACACCTGATAGATGCGCTGGGCAGATTACTGCTGCCAAGTGCGCTTCTTGTGACGATTCAGACGCAACTTTTTGCGGCGTTTGTGCTTGTTGATCTTTGCCTTGCGGCGTTTTTTAATTGAACCCATATAAGGTTGTGAATGGAATAAACGAAATTGGGCGCGTTGCCAATCAAAATTTGCAATTTACTCGGCGGCTAAAAAATCGGGAGGCTCGTTTTTCACCAGCATGCCGCGCATAAATCAGTAAACCACCTTGTTCAGCGGGTATTCGATGATTCCTTCCGCGCCGGCGGCCTTGAGCTGCGGAATCAATTCGCGGACCACCCGCTCGTCAATGATCGTCTCGACGGCCACCCAGCCTTCCAAGCTCAAATTGGAAACTGTCGGGTTGCGCAGCGCGGGCAGGTCCTTGAGCAGCTTCGCCAGATTTTTCCCGGCGATGTTCATTTTCAGACCCACCTTTGTCTCCGCCTCGAGCGCGCCCTTGAGCAGCAGCGCGAGGGTTTCAATCTTTTTGCGCTTCCACGCATCCTTCCAGGCCGTCTGGTTTGCAATCAGCCGCGGCGTGGAAACCAGCAGCGTGTCCACGATGCGAAGCTTGTTCGCGCGCAGCGACGAACCGGTCTCGGTCAATTCCACGATCGCGTCCACCAGCTCGTGCGCCTTCACCTCCGTCGCGCCCCAGGAAAATTCCACGTCGGCCTTCACGCCATTTTTCTTGAGATACTTCTTCGTGAGATTGACCACCTCGGTGGCGATGCGTTTGCCCTGCAAATCCTTCGCCGATTTGACGGGGGAATCTTCCGGCACGGCCAGAACCCAGCGCGCCGGCTGCCGCGTGGCCTTGCTGAAAAGAAACTCGCCGACCTCATGCACGTCCGACCCGTTCTCCACGATCCAGTCGTAGCCCGTGATGCCGCAATCCAGATAGCCGTGCTCGACATAGCGGCTGATTTCCTGCGCGCGGATGAGCCGGATTTCCATCTCCTCGTCGTCCACATACGGCACATAGGAGCGGCTGCTCACGGAAATGTTGTAACCCGCCTTGGCCATCTTTTGGATGGTGGCTTCCTGCAAGCTGCCCTTCGGCAGCCCGAATTTTAATTTCTTGATCATTGAAATTTTAATGCAAAGACGCGGAGCCACAAACCAAACAAACAGGGCTTTGCGCCTTTGTCCCTTTGCGCTTTCGCGTCAATTACGCCAGACCAGTCTGCCAAGTCCGGCCGGGAAACGCCACTTTCTTCTTTTGCGATTCCGTTTTCAAGCTCGCCGCCAAATCACCCGCCGCCCTTGCACGGAAATTTCCCCGCGCGCGATGGCCGCGACGCATTTCGGATAAAGCTCGTGCTCCGCCGCGTGAATCCGTTGATGCAAGCTTTGCGGCGTGTCGTCGTCCAGCACCGGCACGGTTTGCTGTCCGATGACCGGCCCTGCGTCCAACCCCGCGTCCACGAAGTGCACCGTGCAGCCGGTCACCTTCACGCCGTGGTCCAGCGCCTGCTTCCACGCTTCCAGACCGGGAAACGACGGCAGCAGCGACGGATGGATGTTCACGATGCGCCCCTCGAACGCACGCAGAAAATCGCCCTTCAGCACCCGCATGAAACCGGCAAGCACAATCAAGTCCACCCGCGACGCCTGCAATGCGGCGACGTAATTGCGCTCGGCGTCCTCGTCCAGCTTGGTGCGGAACTTTCCGGGCGGGATGAATTGCGCCGCGATTTCCCGCCCGCGCGCGTGAGACAAAATTCCAGCGTCTTCAACATCGCTCACAACAACGCCAACCTGCGCCGGAATTTTCCCGGCGTCTATGGCGTCGGCAATGGCGGCGAAGTTCGAGCCTTTGCCGGAACCAAGCACGCCCAGTCGAAATGGTTTGTTCACGGCGATTGAATAGCAGAGCGGACGCTGCTGTTCAAATTCATTGTAACTGCACGGCTTGGGGAAGCGTCCAAAGACGAGTCAACTGACTTTGAACCAATTATGACACACACAAGCCTGGCCGCTGTCGCACTCGCCGTTTTATTTCCCGCAATCCTCCCCGCCGCGCCATCCGTCGCGGTCTCCGAGAACGAAAACGCGTTCACGCTGGCCAACGGCATCGTCACCGCGCAGGTCTCGAAGTCTTCCGGCGATCTGACTTCGCTGAAATACAAGGGTCTCGAAATGCTGGACGCGGGATCGCAGCGCCAGTCGGGATACTGGGAGCAAAACACCGCCCGTGGACTGCATGTTGACAGCATCACCATCAACCCCAAGGACAACGGCGGCAAGCGCGGCGAAATCTCCGTCAAGGGGGTTTATAACGGCACCGCACTCGGCAACGGCCCCGGCGGGAGCGTCGCCTGCGACCTTGAAATCCGCTACACTCTGGATCGCGGCAGCTCGGGCCTCTACACCTACGAAATATTCGATCACAAGACAAACTACCCCGCCACCTCGGTCGGCGAATCCCGCTTTTGCGCCAAGCTGAATGACAGCGTCTTCGACTGGATGACCGTGGATGCCAACCGGGACATGGAAATGATTTCCACCTATGACTGGAACCACGGCACGCAGATGAACGGGAAGGAAATGCGCCGGATGAACACCGGAATTGACAACGGCCAGGTCGAGCACAAATACGATTACTCCGCCAACCAGTTCGACGTCCGCGCGTGGGGCTGGTCCAGCAGCACGAATCACGTCGGCATCTGGTTCGTCAACCCCAGCGTCGAATACTTGAGCGGCGGGCCGACCAAGGTCGAGCTTTCCGCGCATCGCGACGCCACGTTCAACACGAACGCCCTCGACGCGCCCGCGCCGCCGACGCTGCTCAATTACTGGCGCGGCAGCCACTACGGCGGCAGCATCTGCAACATCGCCGCGACCGACGCATGGACGAAGGTCGTTGGACCGTTCATGATTTATTGCAATTCCGCCAACAGCCATGACGCGATGTGGAAGGACGCGCTGGCGATGGTGAAAACCGAGTCCGCCGCGTGGCCTTACAACTGGGTCAACGGCGTGGATTACCCGCACAAAAAAGAACGCGCCACCGTCAGTGGAAAAATCGTTTTGCAGGATCCGCAGGCGCCAAAAATGAAAATGGGCGACCTCCTCGTCGGACTCACCGCGCCGGATTACACGCCCGCGACCATCCCGCGCAATTTTGGCGGCGGACGCGGCGGTGGACGATTTGGCGGACGCGCCGGCGGTGGTGGTGGCGGTGGATTTGGCCTGGCTGGCGGCGGCGATGATGAGGCGGCGATGACCAATCAGAACAATTTCGCCGGCGGCACGAATGAAAACTTTGGCTCCACAAATTTCGGCCGCGGCTTTGGCAATGGCCCCACAAACGGCTTCGGAAGGTTCGGCACGAATTATGGCGGCGGTTTCGGGCGCTTCGGCACGAACGGTTTTCGCGGGCGTTTTGGCACGAATTCCGGCGGCGGCTTCGGAATGCCGCGCATCGTGGACTGGCAGAATGACGCCAAGAATTACGAATTTTGGGTGCATGGCGACGCGAGGGGTAATTTCAGGATTCCGAATGTCCGCGCCGGCACCTACACGCTCCATGCGATTGCCGACGGCGTTCTCGGCGAATTCACCGTGTCAAACGTCGTGGTCAAAAGCGGGGAAAATCTGAATCTCAAGAAACTAAACTGGCAGCCCGTCCGCTACGGCAGGCAGATTTGGGACATCGGCATCCCGAACCGCACCGGCTCCGAATTTTTCAAGGGCGACGATTATTTCCACTGGGGCTGGTATCTCGAATATCCGAAACTGTTCCCGAACGACGTGAACTTCATCGTCGGCCAGAGCGATTTCCGCCGGGATTGGTTCTTTGAGCAGGTGCCGCACAGCGAGGACACAAACAACATCACCGGCAACGGCCAGGGCCGCGCCAACACCTGGTCCGTCACCTTCTACCTGCCCGCTGCGCTGCACGGCAAGGCGACGCTGCGGCTGGCGATTTGCGGCATCGGCGCGCGGAGCATTGCCGCGACCCTGAACGACAAGTCCATCGGCACCGTCACGGGTCTCACCTACAATGCCACCATCAACCGCGACGGCATCGGCGGCTACTGGGGCGAGCACGACCTGGTGTTTGACGCCTCGCTGATGAGCGCCGGTGGAAATGTTTTGAAGCTGACGATTCCCGCCGGCAGCCTGACCAGCGGCATCCTTTACGATTACCTGCGGCTGGAGGTGGATGAAAACGCGCCGCCGCCGAAATAAATTGCCAGCCAATAATTATTTTGCCGCCGGCAACTCCAAGTCCAGGTAATCATACATGACGTGGGTGAACGGCAGGTCGTTACGGCCGGGTGGCAGGGCCAGCGTGATCGTGTTGGCTCCTGTTTTCAGCAGTGAAACCGGAATGGGCACCCGTTCCACGCAGTATTTGGCGTGGATGCCTTCGCGAATCAAGGCATTGCCACCCTCAACGGCAGGTTCCAGCGATTTGAACATCTTGTTTTCATCGTTCACGTAAATCTCGGTGTGAGCATAATACGCACTGGCGTAGGCAATGGTCAGCGTGGCGTCGCCGCTGGCCGGGACGTTGGTCAGCGCGAAGCGAATCCGCCATTTCCACGGCGCCCAATTTGTGCCGGTCAAGTATCCGCACTGGACGTAATTCCAGTCCTTCGACCAGTCGCTCACGCCGACGGTGTATTCAAGAGGATTGGAAAATTCGCTGGAGAATTTGTCCCACAGATACGGTTGAAAATAATCCTCTCCGTGCCGGAATTCCTTCGCCGTCCGGTCCGGCACGCCGATTTCCCAGGCGATGTTCGCACCGGGATGCGGCACGTTCCAGGTCAAATCGCCCAGTGCCGTCGTTCCGCCGGCTTTCACTTCAACATTGGTTTCCGAAAGCTCCCCCACCGCGCCGGTGGCAAAGGCGGCGAGTATGTAATTTCCCGGCCGGATGTTTGGAATTGAAAAATTCCCGTCCGCGTCCGCATGAACCCAATACTGGTAATGCTCGCTGTCAAACTGCCAGTTGCCGCCCGTCTGATAACTTCGGGTGCCAAATTGCCAGTTCGTGCCCAAATCAGGCTGATACAAACCAACCCACGCGCCTGCGCCGCTCACGTCTAGCTTGAGCCGATCTTTGACCACAAATTTTCCGGTGACGCCGCCGCGTTCCGCTGTTAATGGATACAATTTTTCACCGGTCAGCCAGTTATAAGGCCATGCGGCTTTCTCGGTCTCCGCCTGACTCTTGGCGTCCGCCCAGCAGGCGTCACCACCTTCAGGGCTGGAGTTGCAGTAAAGCAGATACGGACCATAGATTTTTTGCCAAGCCACGCCATGCGGAATTTGCAGGCCGGAGCCATTGTAATGGTTCATGTTGAACATCAACTGGATGATCCCGCTGGCTGCCGTCAGATCGGACATGGTTGGGCCGTCATTGAAAAACTCATGGCTGCCGAACACCACCCAAGCGCCGACATCATTGTGGTCGCTGGCAAACCCCCAGCAGCCAAGGTCCCAATAAGGAGCGGTATACATGTATTTGCAGTCGTATTTACCTTTCCACGAGCCGGTCGTCAGCTTGACGATTTCCTTGACGGGCGTCGCTTCCGCCTTGGCGAAATCTGCCGGCGACGGCAATTCCCAATGTCGCGCCTCGTCCACGTATATTTTTTCCATCAGCCACCGCCTGGCAGTCCCCGGCATGGACCAGATCATCAGATATTGGCCCACGTTGAAATCCGGATAATCGGCCGGGTGGTTCAAAATCGAATAGACATACAATCCGCTCATGCCCCGGCGCAGGACGAAATGCGTGTCCACGTCGCAGGGATGCATGTTGGTTTTCTGCCGGTCATAAACCCGTTTGCATGAAATGTCCACCATGTCCGGCGTCTGCTGTTTCACGGAAAGAACGCAGGGCGAAATCCGCTCATAACCCTTGTCGCCATCGAGGAAGAAATAAATGGCTTTGTGCCGCCCGGTCTGGCTGACCATTTCATGTCCCTGATAACGCAGCGAAAGAATTGTCGCCGAACCGGGGTCAATCGTGGCCGTCACAATGCCATTCGCCAGCACCACGTTTTCCCCGGCCGCAACCGCAGTCACAGGCGGCCCGGCAATGCCGCCGCCGGGATTGTTGGCGTCAGCCCCGACCCTTCCCAGCATGGAAATTCCAATCGCCAGCCAAAGCGAGGCTGCAAGGGGACGCCATCGCATATTCATGATTGTCAGAATAGACGGTGGCGGAATAATTACGTTACACCCCGCCGAACCGCCGGTTGCGCCGGGCGTATTCCTCCAGCGCGGCAAAAAACTGCGGCTTGCGGAAATCCGGCCACAGCGTCGGCGTGATGACCAGCTCGGCGTAGGAAATCTGCCAGAGCAGAAAATTGCTCACGCGCATCTCGCCGCTGGTGCGGATGAGCAGATCCGGATCGGGAATGTTCCGCGTCCACAGATGGTCCGAAACAATCTTCTCGTTGATGTCCGCCGGATCCAGCTTGCCGCGCTTCACTTCCTCGCCGATGCGGCGGACGGCATCCACGATTTCAATCCGGCTTCCGTAGCTCAACGCCATCACCAGCGTCAGGCCATTGTTCTTGGAAAGCGTCGCGATGGATTTCTTGAGATACTCCTGCACATTTTCCGGCAGGCGGTAAATCTGGCCGATGACTTCGAGCCGGACGTTGTTCTTGTTCAGCTCCGGCGTTTCGGTCTTGAGATAATGAACGAGATACTTCATCAGCGCGTCCACCTCGTCCTTGGGCCGGTTCCAGTTCTCGGCGGAAAACGCGTAGAGCGTGAGATATTTGATGCCGAGTTCACCGGCGACGCGGATGATTTCGCGCGCCGAATCCGCGCCGCGCCGGTGGCCCTCCACGCGCGGCAATCCGTGCTGCTTCGCCCAGCGCCCGTTGCCGTCCATGATGACGGCGACGTGCTGCGGCAGCGACGCGCGGGCCTCGGCGCTCAAATGTGAAGTGGCGGAACTCATCTGCTTGGCCGCAGATTAACCACATTACGCGGATTTCAGAAATGAAAAATTCCATTCGTCTGTCGCGCCGCCCTGAATTTGAAAACCATCCCCCCCGTTTCCAAAGCCATTGCCCCGGTTTCACAGCATCCGCTCCCAATCCGGAGCCGTTGCCCGAATGCCTGCACAGCCGTTCCCAATCCCGGTCGGCGGCGCGGCTCTCTGTGCGATTGCGCCGATTTCTGGACGACTGCCCCGGCGCTTTGTGAAATTGCTCCAATTATTTTGATGTTGCCCCGATCCATTTTGCGCTTGCCCCGCTCCATGGACGGTTGCTCCGGGCCTTTTTAGAATTGCCCGATTCCTGGCGGGTTGCCCCGTTTCTTATGGAGCCGCCCCGACCCTTTTTGCAATTGCCCCGATTCCTGTGGGGCTGCCCCGATTCCTGTGGAGCATCAATCATTACATAACCAACTGCCCCGGAGCGACTTACATCAAAACAGGCTCAATAGACCCATTTCCGTCTCTTCCGCGCCTGCCGCCGTTATCCCCGAAAATGGCGGACAAAATACACACAGAATTTGGCAATAATTTTCAATAAATTTTCCTTTTCAGCCTTCCCTTCCGTCCTACGATGGAGGCTCAACCAAAAGGAAACCGCCATGCCGAATTGGGATACGCCGGGCTTAACGTATGACACGCCAGGGTTGACCTACGACGACCCAAATCCATGGCCGACACCACAAACTATTATGGCAAAACTAAATCGCCCGCACATACCTGTGCCCATCATCACCCACAACGGCACGCTCATCATCGCCGCCGGCAACGCTCATCCCGAAGTGGCCGCGCGCCTGCCGTCCGGCTACCTTGCCGCCGCCGATACGCTCTGCAAAAAAGTTGCCAGCGATGTCAGCGGCCAGAAAACCGCCAAAGGCGAACTCGGCAACCTCACCAAAACCCAAACCGCCAATTTAACCATCCTCCACCACGGAATGGCGCAAGTGTCCAAAACCGCCAAACTCGCCTTCCCCGGCCAGACCGTGAAACTACACCAGGAATTTCAAGTTGGCGCGGACAAGAATGACCTTGCCTCATTTCTCGGACGCGTGGACATTGTGCTCGGCTCGTTGAAAACCGCCGCGAACCTCGCCGCGTTCAAGACCAAGGGCTGGACCGACGCCGAGACCACGGCCATTCAAACCGCCCGCGATGCCTTTGGCCCCGCCGAAGATTACCGCGTCAAATCCATTGGCGGCGCGAAAGACACCACCACGGCCAAGAACGCCGACGCCTCGGCGCTTTACGAAACCATCCTGACCATCCAAAACGCCGCCGACCTGCAATATCCGGCCACCAATCCCGCCAACGCCGGCGTGCGCGATGAATTCCGGCTCAACGTCTTCCCGCCCGACCACGGCGGCAACAGCACGCCCACGCCGGAGCCGACGCCCGCGCCTGCAACACCGGGGAAATAAATCGTTTTAGAAAACATGCGAGCGGCCTCTGGAAACGGAGGCCGCCTTTTTTGTGAAATGAACGAACTGGTTAAATTTCAGGTCAGAGTTACAATGATTCCATGAAACCCAAACTCATCCTGTGCCTCGCGCTCGTTTTGAGCGGCGGGTTGTTCGCGTCAATTGCGCCAGCGCAAGAGGCTAATTCGTCAATACGCGAAACATACCAAACTTCATTGCCGACAAACTTGCTTGTGAAGCAAATCAAAGGAATCTTAAGAATCCAAACCGAAAGGCAATCGCTTGAGACGACCAATCTCACAATCGGCACAAATATGCTCGTCGGAATCTGGTGTGATGTTTATGTCCATGAAAGCGGCACATCACGTCCCACCAATTATTGTCATAGTTTGCAACCGGACGACGGCGTATTTATGCCCAATGCGTCGGAAGCAACCAGCAAATTGGAATTCGATTCATTTACATATTATTGGCGACCTGATGGGAATGGCATCGCGCAACCGGCTTGGTCGTCGCAACCTTGGATTCACAGCCGCGAAGGCAATGTGGTGGCCGGGAAAGAATACACGATTGAAATGGATTTGACTCTTTTTGAAACCAATTTCAAAGGCAGAATTGACCGTCATTGGAATCCGCAAAGTGCCGGATATTACAAAGTTCTTTGGCAGCGAACATTGAAGCAGACCGTTAAATGAAATTTATGAAACCCAAACTCCTCCTCGGCCTCGCGCTCGTTTTGAGCAGTAATTTGTTCCTTCCATCTGCCTACGCGGCTGTTGAAACAAATGGCTTTCTAGTATTCGAAGTTGGCCGATACACTTATTCAGTAACGAATAACCGTGCGACCGGGCCACTTATCCAGCAGCGATTCAAAGTGCCTTTGACTGAAGAATTCATGTCAAATTTCAAGGGTGTTCCGGGTCAAAACAGCGAAGGCACTGGATTCCGCTGCGCAGGTGGAAATCTCAAAACCAGCGAATACAGCACAGGGTTTACCTGGTGGATTCATAAGACGGCAGACAATCGTTGGCGAATCAATATGTGGGGAGAAGGGGTCGAAACCATAAATGGAGTCAAGTTTGACTCACCGAGGCCAACGGTATCACAAGATTTAACCATCAGGCATTGGGAAGACCTTGATATGAGCTATATGTTCTCTTATCCCGGTATGAATATTTCATTTGAGGCAAAATATGTGGCGGCCAAAGATATTGATGCTGATGGGCCAATCCCTGCGGCACCCGTGCGAAAAGCTGATCGAACAGAACTTTTTAAGGGCGATGACTTAAAACAATATCCTTTAGAAATCAGTTGCATCTTTCAAGAAGATTGAAAAACATGAAACCCAAACTCATCCTGTGCCTCGCGCTCGCTTTGATTTGTGTTTTTGCGGGGTGTTCCTCGTTGACAACCAGCCGGTTGCATTGCACTTCGCTGTCTCGCGAAGAAGAGGCACTTGTTGATTCTGATTTGAATCGTCTGCTAACGAGCGATGGCTATACAGCGGCGAGACCTTCAGAATTTCCGGAGGCTTTGGGATGGTTTTCTCCGCTGCGGAATGGAAACGCGGATGTTTCTGTTTTAGCTTACACCAATTCCCATGGAATGGATATAGTAGTTGAAAGTTATCGAGGCCGGGTTAGCGCCAATAAAGCTTTGGCGGAGGCAATCGCCGCGTGTGTTAAGAGCAATGTTCCAAGCGCACTCGTCAATATCCAAGTGACAAAGGACGTGTTTCCATTATGGCCAAAAGAATAATCCAAACACATTTTTGCCTCGCGCTCGTTTTGAGCGGCGGGTTGGTTGGCTGTGCGACAAACGCCCCAAACCATCCATCTGGCCTGCCACTCCGGTATTACAATTCGCAATACGATTTCACATTTTTCCTGCCAGCCAGTTGGCGAGGCTATTCGGTGTTGATCCAGCAGTGGAATGCCAGTCAAACAGATTCGACGATGCCTGAACATGGCCCCGTCATTGTCATCCGGCATCCGCAATGGAAAATTAACGACATCTATCAAGACATCCCCGTTCGAGTGTTCACCCGCAGCCAATGGGAGGCCGACCAGCACGGCAAATTCGCCATTGATGCGGGCGGCTTTGAAGAAGAAATTGAACATAACCGTGAGTTTGTATTTGTGATATCAAGCCGTTTCAATACAGAGGAATTGAAAGCTTCGAAAGAAGCGGATGACGTTGTCACGCAGAACCGAAATGTCAACGCGCCGCCTTTGTATCCAGAACCATGAAACCTAAAATCCTCCTCTGCCTCGCGCTCGTTTTGAGCGGTGGATTTGTCAGCATCGCTAGCGCGATTGAATTTACTAACTCTCCGGCGCTGACCAATTCGGAACAGAATTTCCAATCGCTCGTCAAGTTGGTTGAACAGAGACAATTTTATCCGGCACATGACTTTTATTGGCAACAGAAAGGCATTTTTTCTCAAGACCAGCGCAATGCGATTTTTCTGCTCGCAGCCAAAATGCTCATTATCACCAATGACGCAAAATTGCATCTTGACCAAGTGGACGAAAGCGACCTCCATTTTCTAGGCGATTTGTTGCTGGCCGATTACTTCACGGTTCAGGATGGAGTCACTTACAGGGACTATGGCATCACGAATTCTGAGGGAATTCCTTTTTTGATTACAGCGTTGACGGATGTAACAAATGAAGATCCAAGGTTGGTTGATATGGACGCTAAGTTGATCATTCAAGAATTGAAGACACTAACGCGGCGTGACACCGGCTATATCAACGGGAACGATCATTTTTTCACTAAAAATTATCAAGCGGTCACAGCGTGGTGGCAGGATTGGTGGCGGCAAAATAAAAATCGGCATCCTGTTTTTGATGTGGATTTGGAAAAAATCCTGCGAAGTGACGTTCTCAAACTCAACGAGAAGATAATGCGAGTCAAACCAACACCGAATTTCCACTGGGATTCAAGCGCGCGCTTTGAGCTTGAGCACGCTGGCAATTTTTACACGGGCAATGAATGGAATGGCGGCCCCAAAAACTCTGTCTTCATGTATGAGTATGGGCATATGCCTGGAAACATTGCAATGGGTGGAGGCTATTTTCCCGAGCGAGGTGCTGATGTGCTTTATATTCACGGTGAATTTGTGACTGAATGGCTGCCGGAAAATGACGAACCAATCTATGAAACCAGCATTTCCGGCAAAAGATTTCCGATGCAGGAGGTTTTTTCCGAGACGGTTGAAGGCACAGGCATTGCAATTAAAGTTCAAATTGCCACAACGAACACGGCATTGGTAAATGTTATTCGTGAAAAATTGAAGGAATGATATGAAACCCAAACTCCTCCTCTGCCTCGCGCCCGTTTTATGGGGCGGTTTGTTTGGCTGTTCCATAATAAATCGCTGTAATAACTGGCCTGTGTTCTATGATTGCGAGAAAGGGCCAACCCATTTGGCGATTTCACGCGAGCCACAAATCATATATTTATACACTAATGGAATCCCGGATTGGAATTATGATTTGCGCGTCCCGGCAGCAAAAATAAACTCGGCGGAGCTAAAAGATTTAGGTGAGATGGACGGAATGCGAGTTGTTGAAGTGCGGCTCGCCCTGACTGACACTTATTATACCGATGCGTTGATGATTTTGGAGGAAGTCGAGTCCGGGCGATTTTTGCCAGTTTATGTTCAGGACTATAATCGTGATGTGCGTTGGCCAACTGCAAGCGTCATCACCAATGAGGAAGATAAAATCATCGTGAATGCTGGGATGGACTATGCAGGCACAGGTCATTTTCATAATCACTACAAAATTATCATTTCAACGAATCAATATCCGGTTGTGATTGGACCATGAAACCCAAACTCATCCTCTGCCTCGCGCTCGTTTTGAGCGGCGGTTTGTTTGGTTGTGCGACTAATCAAATTAAAAGGTCGCAATCATCCACAGCCTCGGAACAAATTCCGCATTTTGAAAATTTAGGGAACGCGTATTCCTATATTGCAAAATGTGAAAATCTACCAACAGATGACAAGGCAGTCCTCAAATTGGCTGCTGAAAGTAAAATTGATGTTATCAATATTGAAAACATCGGGGAGATTCAAATTATAGAAGCAAATTATTTTCGCGATGGAGATAATGAAATCCGGGGTGCGCAATGGAATGGACGATATTATGTTTTGCGACGCGGCAACGAAGGTTTTGATTTGGTAGGCATTCTTGAAGGGAATATTTATCGCTGGCATTTTGGAAAAACATTGGCGCTTCAGGCACATTGGCATAGTGGCGCATGGACTGATGATGCTGGATGGGAAAACTATCCTTGGAATGGCCGGACATTCGGCGCGATTGCTCCTGCTTCTTTGCCAACATTCTACAAACCAACATCACAATGAAACCCAAACTCATCCTCTGCCTCGCGCTCGTTTTGAGCAGTGGGTTGTTTGGCTGTTCGACAATGAAAGAACAAACCGCCCAATTATCCCCAAGCCAGCAAGAGCAGGTGAAACAAACACTCGCCACATTAAAACCCGGCATGACCGAACAGGAGGTCTTGGATACTTTGTCGAAAACTCGATGGAGACGACTTGTGGTTCATATTGATGGCGGCGGCAGCCAGTCCGACTCTTGGGATCTCTATTCGACGCCACAAAACGACAATTTAATGCTTAAATTTGACCGGACATTTGCCTCTCCTAAATTTTTAGGATACGAATTATGTGGTAACGGCTGGAAACAAAATAAACCATGAAACCCAAACCCCTCCTCTGCCTCGCGCTCGTTTTGAGCGGCGGTTTGATGGTATTTAATGTGTCGGCGCGCATCATACGCAACTGGACCGAAACTGAATTGCAGAATGCCTCTGATTTGGTCGTGGTCGGCACCGTTACCAACGTGAAGGACTTGAATGAGACAAATACATTGGGAGATTTTACTGAAACGTTTCGCGGTGTTGAAACCACATTCAAAGTTTCCCGCGTTCTCAAGGGCACGTTTACAAATAACGAGGTTGTGTTGCATCATTATCGTTTTGGAAATGATTTGGAACGTCCGGCGAACGCCCCGGACTTCATTCATTTTTCCCCATTCTTTACCAATGAATATGAGCTGTATTTGGTGCATGATGGAACGAACCGATACGCACCGGTAACCGGGCAAATTGATCCTGCTCTCTCGGTTAAAAACCCATGAAATCCAAATTCCTCCTCCGCCTCGCGCTCGTTTTGTGCGGCGGTTTGTCCGGCTGTTCGACAACCGGCAATCAATTGTCCGGCCTGCCACTCCGCTATCACAATTCGCAATACAATTTCACATTTTTCCTGCCAGCCGATTGGCAGGGTTATTCGGTTCTAATCCAACAATGGGAGGCACCATTGTATGCGGCTCCTGATTCATCGGGGAAAGTGGTCGGCACGGAGCGCGGTCCGATAATTGTCCTGCGGCATCCGCTGTGGAAATCGAACGATTTGTATCAGGATATTCCGATAATGGTGTTCACGCACAAGCAATGGAACGAGGAACATCAGGGCAGATTTTTCCCTTACGCTGGCGGCGTGATTGGTGAAATATGGCACAATCGCAAATATGTGTTTGGAGAATACAGCCGCTACAATGCCTATGACGAGGTGAAGGGCTGGAAAGAAGCGGACGACATCATCGCGACGAATTGCGCTGCTCATAACGAGCCAACTTTATATCCGAACCCATGAAACCGAAGCTCATCCTCTGCCTCGCGCTCGTTTTCTGCTTCAAACAAAAATCGTCTGGTCGCGGCCCGGCCCGACGGAGGCGATGAACAATTTCGCGTTCGTCAGTTCGGAAATGGCCTTCAGATACTCGCGCGCCCTGGCTGGCAGTTGCTTGAACGTCTTCGCCTTGTCCGTCGGCGTGCGCCAGCCTTCAAATTCCACATAAACCGGTTCGCATTCGGCGAGCACCTGCGCATCGTTCGGCACAAAATCTGAGCGTTCATGCCAAACGCGTGCTTGCGGCAGAAAACGGCTGGTGTAATTTACCGTCATGTCGAATGAACAATTGCTCTCGCGCATCACGATGGATCCGAACATCTGCCACGGGAAGCCGTGCATTCGCGGCCTGCGCTATCCGGTGGAATTGCTGCTGGAATTGTTGAGCGGCGACATGACGGCGGAGCAAATTTTGGCGGATTATCCCGATCTGGAAGCGGATGATTTGCGCGCGGCCATCGCTTACGCCGCGCGTTTGAGCCGCATCAAAAGCATCGAACCCGTGGCGGCATGAAATTCATCGTGGACGCGCAATTGCCGCGCCGCCTGGCGCGGGAACTGGCCACCTCTGGCCATGACGCTGTTCACACGCTGGATTTTCCGGCGGGAAACCGGACGCAGGACAAGGATATCATCGCCCTGGCGGTTCGGGAGAATCGCGTGGTGCTGACGAAGGACAATGATTTTGTCACTTCATTTCTTTTGCGTGGCACGCCGCCGAAACTGCTTCTGATTTCAACCGGCAACATTTCCAACAATGCGCTCTCCAGCCTTCTTGCGGCAAATCTAACGGTCTTGGAAGCCGCGCTGATAAAACATCACTTCGTGGAATTGGGCGTTTCAACCATCACCATTCACGCATGAGTTGTTTGCCGCACCGCGAAATCTGCAGACAGACTTTGTCTTAAACATAAATCGTCTGGTCGCGGCCCGGGCCGGCGGACGCCAGCGATCTATTCCGGTTTCTTTTCCTCGGGGATTTCCTCGTCCGGTTCGCGGCCCATGAGGTAAACGGCCAGGTCGCGGTGGTGCGGGTAAACCCAAAGGGCGTCGAGCGTGAGGTGCGCCCAAAGCCGGTAATTGTCGGCCAGCGGATGTTCGTCGTCCCACGGGTCGGGCGGCGGGTCGGGTTTTTCCTTCACCTTCACGCCGCCGGTGCCTGAATTGTCGTCGTCATCCTCGTCCTCTTCCGGCTCGCGTTCCCACGGCGGCGGCGGCAACGGCTCCTGGTCGCCGGGCGCAAATTCCTCCGGTTTGATCGGCTCGCCGAGTTGCTTTTTCAATTCATATTCGTGCAGGCGTTCGAGGTATTCGGCCTGTTCGCGCTGGCGGCGTTCGTATTCGGCCTCGTCCTGCTCCGTCTGGAATTGTGCGAGGAGTTGTTTTTGCGCGTCGGTCATCTGGAGCTTCGGCTCCTTGAGCCAGATGTGGACGACGGCCAGATAATCGGGCCGCAGGGCGGCGAGGCTTTCCCGGACGGCTTCGACGATTTGCGGGAGTTTTTCGACCACGGCAAAGGCTTCGATGGTCACGCTCACTCTCCGCATTTTGCCGTCGGCCTCGGCGGTCCCCCAATCGGCGCAACCCAGTTTGGCGGAGATGTTCCCGGCCACGAAGCGGCTCACCCAGCGGCCTTCGCATTGGCGCATGCCGTCATCGGCCAGCCCGCAATCTTCGGGGTCGAGCTGGATGTCCGGGTGCTGGGGGAATTTTTCACCCGGGGCGACAATCAGGCGCAGCCTGGGCAGCGGGCGGGGGCTTGGGGCGAGCAGGACATCGTCCCACGCCGGAAGTGTGGCGTTGATGGCGGCGACTTCCAAGGCGACGGGCGGGCAGTTTTCGACGATGAGTTCGCGCAGTTTGGGGGCCTTGCCCAGCGGCGCGAAGTCGCGCAGCCTGGCAGGGCTGGCGACGAATTGAAACCGGGCGTCGAACACGGCGTAATGCAAGCTGGGCAGGCGCGCGAGGGGCAAAATGTCCAGCGGCTCGAAGGCGTGGCAAATGAACGTGGTCAAATGGTTCAACGCGGCGAGCGGCGCGAAGTCGCGGACGTTCGTTTCGAGGGTGAGGTTGCGCAGATGTGGAAACGCCTCGATGCCGTCCAGATTTTCGACCCCGGCGAGGGTGAGGATTTCACAGGCGGGCAATTGCGGCAGGTCGCGGACACTGCGGGCATCGAGCGGCTGGCAACGCAACACGCCGGTGCGGACTTTGGGCCAGGTGATGCCGTGCGGAAAAGCGAGCAGGTTGCCCTCCAGCAGGAGATTTTCGAGCTGGTCCAGTTTGTCGAGGCCGGCGAATTCCGGCCACATGGGCGCCGATTTGAAATAAGGGCGCCAGTGCGTCAGATGCAGTTCGCGCAATTGCGAACAGCGGGCAAGCGGGGTGTAATCTTCGCATTGGGCGCTTGTGAGGTGCAGAATGCGCAGCCTTGGAATTTCAGCCAGCGGGCTTAAATCGGTGATTTCACCACAAACCCAAAGTTGATCGAGGTTGGGTAAAAAGCGGAATGCCTGCAAATCACGAATGGGGCGGTCGTTCAATCCTCCAGTGTTCAGCCACATGGAAATGCGGGGAAATTCCTCGGCGGCCTTTCTGACGCTGTCCTCGCTGTATTGCGGCTCATAAGCGGGATTGAGAGCGCGTTGCCGGCTGCGTTCCATCCGCGCTTCAAAAGATTCCCGGTTGTAAATTTTATGCCGCGAGTTCCACCAGTCCACGGCCTGCGCGACGAGCAATTCGGTGGTATAACGTTCGTCAAGGGTCCGCGCATCGTCCAGCGCCCAATGGATAAAGGCCTCTGAATCCATACCGGACGATTTTACCAAACGCCCGCCAATTGCGCAAGCGGCAGTGGGTTGAAGCCATCCCCTTGCGTCCGCGATCAGACAAAAATTGTCTGGTCGCGGCCCGGGCCGACGGACGCGATGAACAATTTGGCGTCGCTTAATTCTGAAATCGCCTTCAAATACTCACGTGCCTTGGCGGGCAGTTGCCTGAACGTCTTCGCCTTGTTCGTCGGCGTGCGCCAACCTTCAAACTCGACGTAAATCGGTTCGCATTCGGCAAGAATCTGCGCGTCGTTCGGCATGAAATCGTATTGCGTCTTGCCGTGGCGATAGGCGACGCAGACCTTGATGATCTCCACCGTGTCGAGGCCGTCGAGGTTCGTGATGGCGAGGTCGTCAATGCCGTTGACCATCGTGGCGTGGCGCGTGGCGACGGAATCGAACCAGCCGCAGCGCCGCGCGCGCCCGGTCGTCGCGCCAAATTCGCGGCCCATGCCGTGCAACAAATCGGAAATCTCCGCGTTCTCCGTCGGCAACGGCCCTTCGCCGACGCGTGTGGTGTAGGCCTTCATCACGCCCACGACGCGATCCATCCGGTTTGGCGGCACACCCGAACCGGTGCAGGCGCCGCCCGCCGTCGTGTTCGACGACGTGACAAACGGATAGGTGCCGTGGTCAATGTCAAGAAAGGTCCCCTGCGCGCCCTCGAACAGGACATTCGCCTTGTCACGCATCGCGTTGTGCAGGAGGACGACGGTGTTTTGGACAAAGGGCTTCAGGAATTTTCCGGCGGCGTTGTATTCGGCGAAAACTTTCTTGAATGAAAGCGGCTTTGCGCCGAACGCCCGCAGCACCCCGTTGTTTTCCTTGATGCGGGCGGAAAGTTTTTCCCCGAGCCGCGCCGGGTCAACCAGATCGCTCATCCGCAGGCCGACTCGCGCCGCCTTGTCGCCGTAGGCCGGGCCGATGCCGCGCTTGGTGGTGCCGATCTTGTTCTTGCCCTTGAGCACCTCGCGCTGCGCGTCCAGTTCACGGTGATACGGAAAAACGACGTGCGCGGTTTCGCTCAGGACAAAATTCTCCGGGCCGACCTTGACGCCGATTTTCTTCAGCCCCTCGATTTCCTCGACGAGGCCGATCGGGTCCACCACCACGCCATTGCCGATGACGCAAAGCTTGTTCTTGCGGAGGATGCCGGACGGCACGAGGTGCAGGACATATTTCTGCTTGCCGATCCAGACCGTGTGTCCGGCGTTGTTGCCGCCGGCGAAGCGGACGACGACATCCGCCCGTTCGGTGAGCACGTCTATGATTTTGCCTTTGCCTTCGTCGCCCCACTGGGCGCCAATCAGGATTGTGTTTGCCATATTGTTTCCACAAAACCACGCCGCTGGTTTGCAATAAAAATCCCCGAACACAAATTCGGGGCAAAGCGTGGATTCTTTGCGGTGAGAAGTTAGAAACGGGCGGAAGCGATGTCAATTTTTTCCGGCGGCGGCCCCTGAAAATTCGGCAACCTTTGGGAAACCAAATTTCGATTCAAACGTCCGGCTGGCGGAAACGAAGAAGCCTGTAGCCGGTTTTTCACCGCGTCCGCGCACCGGCGCATCACTAGAATTGACGATGTCACCAGAATTGGTGACAAGCAAAACGCATCAACCGTGGTATATCATTAAGACTATTAAGAAATTCTCCACAGCCGCTCCAGCTCGATGGCTTGCACGCATATTGCCGGCGTTGGTTGTCGGGTGTGCCGCTTGCTGAAACCCGAATGAAGCTGTAGAGTGGATTGACACAATTGAGACGCGTTAGACAAAGAAAAATTGCCCGTGATAATTGCCCGCCCCAGCAACAACCCAAACCTCGAATTACCTGTTTTATGAAAAATACCCAGATCAACACCATGATTCATGCACGCAGTCTTCTTCTGTGTGCCGGCCTGCTTTTGTCGGCGGGCGTGCTCGCCACACAGGCGCAGACGACCCAGACCAAGGCCAATAACGCCACAATACTTACGACCGGCTCAAGCTGGGTCAGCGGCACGGCCCCTGGCAGCGGCGACATCGGCTTGTGGAACAGCACGCTGTCAACTGCCGCGAATGAAACCGTGCAGCTTGGCGCCCCGATGACCATTGGAAAAATCCAGGTCGTCAACCCCGTTGGCGCGATAACAATTTGGGATCCGACGACGGCCAATACCCTGACCTTGAATGGCGTCAACGGCGTGGGCATTGACATGTCGGCAGCCACGCAAAATCTGACCATCAGCACAAACGTTTTGACCCTTGGAGGAAGCCAGACTTGGAACATTGCCAGCGGCCGCACACTCACGCTTAGCGGCACACAGTCAATTGCCAATGGCGCAAACAACCTCACCATCACGGGTGGCGGCACACTGGCGGTGCAATACAAGAACGGCTCAAGCACAACCGTCAACAGCGGAACGGGCAACTGGGCCATCAATGGCAGCACGCTGGCAATCAACATTCAGGCTGGCGCCTCAACCTATGTCAACTTGGTGAACTTTCTGGCGCAGGCTACTGCGGGATTGACTGTTTCCGGCAATTCCTCCATCACCTTGAACGAAGCCTCCAACACCGGCACCCACTCGCAGAATTTCGCCACACTGACCATGAATCCAGGCTCCGAGTATTACAACGTTGCCGGTCGCGGTTCCAGTTCCCAATGCCAGTTGAACATCGCCGCCCTGCCCATCCGCAATGGAGGCAGCATGGGAGATTTCACCGGAGTCAACAGTTCAAGCTGGCTGGCCATCGGCCCGTCAGGCACAACATTGGGCTATTTCACCTATGGCGAATCCGGCTTTGCACTGACGAAAGGCGCTGCGGCATCGCTGACCGGCACAACCTACGTCAACGACACTTGGGCCAGCGGCAACAACACCACGGTCACGGCCGTCGAATCTCCAGCTTCCGGATCAGACACTGGCACATTGCGGTTCACGAATGCAGGACCGTTCACCGTAACCCTGTCCGGCGTTAACACGATTGACACTGGGGCCATTTTGGTGGGCAGCCTGTATGGAGCCAACGCCGCCACCATCACCGGCGGCACCCTGACCTCCGGCAATGCCAACTCGGACGGCACGCATGATTTGATCGTCATCAACAACAACTCCACCGCCGGCAGCAGCGTCGTCATCAACTCGGTCATTGCCGACAACGGCGCCAATCCGGTTGGCCTGACGGCAGGCTCCACATTGCTGGCAGCCCCGACCGGCACGATCCAACTGGGCGCGGCAAACACTTTCAGCGGTGCGACCTACATCACCAAAGGCACGCTCCAGTTGAATAACTCGCTGGCGCTTCAAAACAGCACGCTCAATTACAGTCTGCCGGGAACCCTGGGTTTCGGCTCACTGACCTCCGCCACCTTCGGTGGATTGGCGGGAAGTTCCAGTCTGGCCTTGCCGGCCGGCTTCGCCCTGACCGTCGGTGGCAACAGTGCGAACACGGTTTATTCCGGCGCCTTGACCGGCAACGGCGCCTCCCTGACCAAAGTGGGAAACGGCATCTTGATGCTCAACGGGGCCAATGGCTACACGGGCGGCACCACCGTCAGTGCGGGCACGCTGGCGCTCGGTTCAGCCGGTTCCGTTGCGGGAACGATTTCGCTTGGCTCAAGCGGGAAGCTGGATGTTTCAACGGCGGGCAATTATTCGTTGGGATCTGTGGTGTCGGGCACCGGCATAATCAACGGAGCATTGACGCTGGCCAGCGGCGGAGAATTGAATCCGACCGGAACCAGCGGCATACTGACGCTGAACAGCAACCTGACCCTGAACGGCGGAACCTGCCTGATTAATTTTGACGCCGGCGCGGCTCAAAACGGCAGCATCACCATCGGCGCGGGCGGGATCGGAAATCTCATCCTTGACGCCGGCACGATTCAAGTAAACATCACGGACGGGACGCTGGCCAACGGCATCTACAAAATCATCGGTGTTCCCAACGGCACGATTACCGGTTCTGGCACCGTCCTGGCAGTGTCGGGCTTTTCTGAAGCAGGCCACGCTGCGGAAATGGTGGCCAACCCGGGCGAACTGGATCTGGTGGTTACCACCTATATCGCCAAGAACCTTCTATGGGTTGGTGACGGGTCGGGCTCCGGTCTCTGGAATCTGGCGGGCGACAATGACTGGACTGACACCGGCACTTCTCTGGCCTCTGTTTTCAACAATACCGACAACACGACATTTAACGACAACTCGGCCAACCAGAACGCCAATCTCACCGGCACCTTGGTGCCTGGCAGCGTGATGATCAGCGGCACCAAGAGTTACATCTTCGGCAGCACCGGGAAAATCAGCGGCGCGGCGGCTCTGTCCGACAGCAGCAGCGGAACCCTGACAATTCTGACAACGAATGATTACAGCGGCGGGACGACGATCGGCAGCGGCGCGACCATCCAGGTTGGCAACGGCACCACGGCCGGTGGCGCGATCGGCTCCGGCCCCGTCTCGGACAATTCAGCTTTGGTCTTCGACCTGCCGAGCGGCAGCCAGACGTCCATTGGAGCCGCCAGCGGGTCTGGCACGCTCACGACCACAGGCAACGGCACGCTGATCTTGAATGGCGCTGACACGCTTGCCGGCGCAACCACGATTACCGCCGGAACACTCCGGCAGGGCGCGCTGAATGTGCTGCCCAATGGCGGCGGCGTTGGCGACATGGTGGTTAATGGCACCTTGGGCATGGGTGGTCAAAACGGCACGATCAACGGCCTGACAGGCGGCGGCACGATTGACAACACGGTGGCCGGCTCTCCGGTGTTGACCGTGACCGGCAACGGCTCTTTCAGTGGCGTAATACAAAACACCACCGGCACACTGGCACTGAACATGAACGGCAGCGGCAAACAGTTGACATTGAGCGGCACAAACACCTACAGCGGCGGAACCACAGTCAGTGCCGGCACGCTTCAGTTGGGCAACAGCAACTCCATTTCCAGCGGCAGCTTGAATGTGGCGGCTTCGGCAGAGCTTGACCTCAATGGATTCAGCGCCACGATAGACGCCCTGACCGGCGGTGGCACGATTGACAATGCTTCGACAGTTGGAACCAACGCCCTGACCATTGGCAACAGCGGCGGCGGCGGGACATTCTCCGGCATAATCAAAAACACGGCTGGCATCATCAGCTTGGCCAAAAGCGGAGCTGGCACGGAAATTCTGACCGGTGCCAACACTTACTCCGGCTCGACGACAATCAATGCCGGCATTCTGGAACTCGCCACCGGCGGCATCATCAATGCTGCGGGGGGTGGCTTGGGGACAAGCGGAGGAGCGGAATTGTTCTTGAACGGAGGCTCCTATGCGGGAACCACATTCAACCTCGCCGCTCCCTCGGCAGGTTTGGTGGTGTCTTCCGGTTCGGTCAATTTCAGTGGTGCTTTGACTGCGAATGCTGGAAATTCTTCACAGGCGTCCTCCGATGCGCCGATCATCGCCAACGGGGGCACTTTGACAGCTGCCAGTCTGGCAATGGGGCGCACGGCGCAAGGTGCCACCACCCAGCCTGCGGCGGGTTACACGGCCAGCGGACTCTATGTCAATGGCGGAACGGTGATCATTACCAACAACGTATCCTTGGGCAATACGGGCGGTTGCAATTCCACCACCGCCGCCCGTATTGATAGCGGCAGTCTGACGGTCGGCGGCTCCTTCACCTTTGGTCTGAACAATGGCGGACGCTGGGGCATCTTGGATGTCAACGGCGGCACACTGACAGTGACTGACACAAACACCGGCGTTTCCGTGGGAAGTTCGCAGACCGGCGACACCGTGTTTCAGATACGCGCCGGCACGGCCGCAGTTGGGAAAATCAGCTTCGGCCAGGGTGCCACCGTGGAAAGCAACATTCTCTACCAAACCGGCGGCACTCTTTACATCGGCAGCGGCGGCATGGCTCAAGTGACCACGGGCGCAGGCTCCCAGAATGCCACCATCAATCTTGCTTCCGGCATCCTGGGCGCAACCGCTGACTGGTCCAACTCGATTCCGATCAATTTGTTTGGAACCAATTTCACCATCCAAGCCGGAGATGCCACTGGAACGCCGCACAACATCATCCTTGCCGGCGTGATCGGCAGCGGCACCAACTCTGTCCTCGTCAAGAGCGGCAACGGCGCGCTGACCTTGACCGCCCCGAATTATTACACCGGCGGCACAGTTGTCAGCAACGGCACGCTGAACATCAACGGCATTTGGGCGCTCGGCGGCGCAAACTATGGCGGCCTGACACTTCTTAACGGCACGTTGCAATATTCGACAAACTCCACCGGAAACGGCTCGGTGGATTTGACCTCCATCGGAACGGCCGGCGTCACGCTGGGCACGGGCACCGACACGATTGACCTGAACGGGAACAATGTCGCTTATGCCGGCTCCATCGGCAACAATGGCACCGGAGGATTGACTGTGCAAAGCACAATACCGGGCGGAGTGCTGAATTTGCTGACCAACAACAACTACCTTGGCAATACGCTGGTGGCCAGCGGCGCCACCTTGAGGGCAAACAACACCAACGGCACCGCCACCGGATCAGGAAATGTAACGGTGGCCAGCGGCGGAACGTTGGGCGGCGACGGAATCATCAGCGGCACGGTCGAGATACAAAACGGCGGCATCCTCGCCCCGGGCAACAGCGTCGGAACCAACACCGTTGGCGCGCTGACGCTGGATTCCGGGGCCATTGGCAATTTTGAATTCAATGGAACCGGAAACGACCGCACCACAGTTGTGGGCGCGCTGACCGTCAATGGCGGGACATTTAATCTCTATTCAGAAGGCAGCACGGCTCCGTGGACAAGCGCAGGCACTTACAGACTGTTCCAATACGGCGGCACCGCGCCGGTTCTGGACAGCTCATGGACAACCGCCAGCATGAGTAACACTCATATTGGGAATCCCCAAACGAGCCTGAAGTATGCATTTAATGCCAGCGGAGGCTATTTGACCTTGACGATTAGCTTGAGCGGTTCATCGGTGGCCGGCACATGGACGAACGATGTGGATGGCAACTGGTCAACAGCGGTCAACTGGGACAGCAATCCGAATATTCCTCACGCTCCTGGAGATCTGGCGACGTTTGGAACCGGCACAGCGCTGCGCACCGTGACCTTGAACGCGAATGAGACGGTCGGGACGCTGACCATGAACAACAACAACTCGTTTGTGATAGCGGGCAGCGGGAAGACCCTGACCTTGGACAAGAATGGTTCCGGAGCCAGCATCTATGTGTCGGCCGGCGTTGCGAACCAGATTCAGGCGGCGGTTTCCCTGAATGACAATGTGACAGCGGCAGTGGGCAGCGGCAAATCGCTGGCCATTTCTGGAAACATCGGCAACGCGAGCAGCATCGGCGAGACGTTGACGGTGAACCAGCCGGGCACGCTAACCTTGTCCGGCAACAACACCTACGGACCGTCTACGGGGAGCTTTGGCACCATATTGAACGGCGGCATATTGCAGGTGGGCAGCAGCACCGCACTGGGCGCCGGGGACGTGAGCTTTGCAGGCAACGGCACACTGCAAAGCGTGACAGGTTTGAGCATTGCCAACAACATTGACATCACCTCTGGAGTGAACGCCACAGTGGCGGTGAACACCAGCGGCAGCACGCTCAACTTGGGCGGCGTGATCAGCGACAGCGGCAATTTAGTAAAGACCGGCAACGGCACGCTGGCATTGCCGGACAATCTGATCAACACCTACACCGGCGGCACCATTGTCAGCGGAGGCGTGTTGAGCATTGCGTATGAGGGGGATGTGTATCAATCCTCCAGCATCAACCTGAACGGCGGCGACCTGCTGGGCAACGGCCAGGCGGATCAGGGTTACGGAGTCACCATAGATCCACCCATCGGCATCGGACCGGTATCGGGAAGCGTTGGGGGAACAGCCCTCATAGGTGCGACCAGCGGAACCACGCTCACTTTGAACGGCCTTGTCACCTCGGCCGGCAACACCGGGGCCAACAACCTGGTGATCAACAGCGGGGCGGGCAACAACGGCACTGTTTACATGGGAATAGACGGGAACACGTTTAACGGCACGACGGTCATCTCGAACGGATTGCTGTGGGTGGCGTCCTCGCTGCCGCTGGCATACAGCACGCTGAACTACAGCAACCAGGGGGGATATTTGGTGGTGGACGGCGGCATTGGGGCGATCACGCTGGGGGGATTGAGCGGC
>Ga0181516_10000513_pt1 | contig 35479 bp, 31 predicted proteins | sample PEATcosm2014_Bin_25_FD_121104 | JGI IMG/M metagenome (GOLD analysis project Ga0181516, IMG submission 121104) | Peatland microbial communities from MTU Mesocosm Facility, Houghton, MI, USA - PEATcosm2014_Bin01_10_metaG | ecosystem: Environmental > Terrestrial > Soil > Wetlands > Peat | place... | reverse complement strand
TGTCATGTTCGAAATTCTGCGCGACCTCGGGGCCTCGGTGGTCCACGAGGGGCCCAATACCTTCGCCGTCACGACCCTCAACATCAAGAAGCACGACATCGCCGTCGACCTGGCGCGAAAGGTCCGGGCGTCCATCCTGTTTGCCGGCCCCATGCTGGCCCGCGTCGGCAAGTGCGTCCTTCCCCCGCCCGGCGGCGACGTCATCGGGCGCCGGCGCCTCGACACCCACTTCCTGGCCCTGTCCGAACTGGGCGCCCGCTTCGAGGTCGACACCGTCTACACCCTTACCGCCAACAAACTCGTGGGCCTCGATCTGTTCCTCGACGAGGCGTCGGTCACCGGCACCGAAAACGCCATCATGGCCGCCGTGCTGGCCGCCGGAAAAACCGTCATCCAGAACGCCGCCGGCGAGCCTCACGTTCAGGACCTGTGCCACATGCTCAACGGCATGGGCGCCAAGATCCGCGGCATCGGGTCCAACATCCTCGAAATCGACGGCGTGAAGACCCTCCACGGCACCGAGTTCCGCATCGGCGCCGACTTCATGGAGGTGGGCTCGCTCATCGGCCTGGCCGCATGCACCCGAAGCGAAATCGAGATCGAGGACGTCCAGCCCCAGCACCTGCGCATGACCAAGCTCGGGTTCGCCAAGCTCGGCATCTACTGGGAGACCGAAGGAACCACGCTCCGGGTCCCCTCGGGCCAGCCCATGAAGGTCGTCAGCGACCTGGGCGGGCAGATTCCCAAGATCGACGACGCCCCCTGGCCCGGCTTCCCGCCGGACGTCCTGCCCATCATGACCGTGGTTGCCACCCAGTGCGACGGCACCACCCTTGTCCACGACAAGATGTTCGAAAGCCGCATGTTCTGGGTCGACAAACTCATCAGCATGGGCGCCAGGATCATCCTGTGCGACCCTCACCGCGCCGTCGTCTCGGGGGCCGCCAGCCTCCAGGGCATGGACCTCGTCAGCCCCGACGTGCGCGCGGGCATGGCCTTGGTCATCGCCAGCCTCTGCGCCGAGGGCAAGAGCACCATTCAAAACGTGTACCAGATCGAACGCGGGTACGAAAATATTGCCCCACGCTTGGCCGCTCTGGGGGCAAGAATTCAAAGGGTGAAGGTCGAGTAGGGCCGCGTCCCCCTTACGGGGGTCGGTCCCCTCCGGGGTGCCGTTTTTCGCGGCGCGGCCGCGAAAGAACCCGCCTGCGGCGGCCCTCCGGGCACCTTGCGGGGGCTACAAGGAGGCGACGTGTCCGTAGAATCCAGCCGTGAAGCCTTCCTCCAAGCCCTCGAAGGCCTCCTGTCGTCGCCCGACGCCCCGCCGCCGGGCATCAACGCCGTGGCGAAGGCCGCCGGCCTGAACAAGGTTCTCATTTACAGGTACTTCGACTCCTGGGACGGCCTCTTGGCGGCCTTCGCCCAGAGGGTCAACCCGTGGCGCGACCTCCGCCGCACCCTCGAACAAGGCCTCACCGCCGCTCGCTGGCCGGACCTTCCCCAAGTAGTGCGGTGGCTCTTCCACGCATACCTCGACGCTCTGGCCGCGTCTCCCCTGCTTCAGAATCTTCTGCGGCTGTCGCTGGTGCACCGCGACGCCCTGCAGACCGCCCTGGAACGCGACCGGGAGGGCGAGGGCCTGGCCATCGCACGCCTGGTGGCCGACCACTTCCCGGGGGCGAACCCCGAGCTCGCCATCGTCGCCGCCGTGATCACGGGGGGACTGACGTACGTGATGCTGGCCGGCTCCCGGGCCGGGGCGTTCCAGGGCCTCTCCTTCGAGGGCGAGGGCGCCGACGCCCTGCCCCGGCTCCAAGCCGCCGCCGACACCCTGGCCGACCTCCTTGACGCGAAACTCTCCAATCCCTAGATTGTAACCACGAGGTTACACGTGAAGCGATTGTTCCTGTCCTTCGTCCTGTTGTCGTGGTCTGCCGCCTTTGTCACCGCTGAGTTACCGACGTGGGAGAGCCTAGTCGACAAGGCCCGGTGGGCCCAGAACGCCCACAACGTTCAAAGCTGGAAGCTCGAGACCATGCCCGGCCGTCCCGACACTCGCCGCCTAGTTCTCGAATCCACGCGCCTTCTCCCCCAGACCGACGCCCCCCAGCGGCAACTCACCGTAAGCCTGGGGTGCTTCCTCGCCGTCCTCGAAGACGCTGCCGCCCGCCAAGGCGCGAGAGTAACCTGGCAGCCCCTGACCGACGCTCCCGGCGCCCTGGTCACGCTGTCCGAAGACCCCGCCCCGTCTACCCCGGCGCCCAACCTCGACGCGCTGGCCGCCCCCACCGTGAAGTACAGGACGGCGGCCTTCTCCCTCCCCACCCCAGTGCTTCGGGACCTGGAGGAGCGGTACTCCACCCCCACCGTAAGGTTCCATTGGATCACCGAACCCGCCGCGGTCGCCGCCGCCAAGGCGTGGGCCCGGGGCGCCTTCGACGCCGAGATGGACCTGCCCCGCACCCGTGACGAGAGCGTCGCCTACACCCGTATCGGTGAAACTGCGCGCCGCCTCACCCCCTGGGGGATCACGCTGCTGCCCAGCTTTCCCAAGGGCGAGCTGTTCTGGGTCGAAGCCTTCGAGGGGCTGTTTCCCGAGTCGCCGGGGGCCTACGCCCGCGACTCCGAGGCGATGCTCGGCAGGGCCCTTGGCCCCGTGGAGCAGATCCTTGTCGTCACCTCCCGGGGCAACGGCAACCTCGAGCGCCTGCGCACCGGCGAGGCCCTCCAGCGCGTTTGGATGCGCGTCATTGACAGAGGCGGTCGCCTCCTCCCCCTCAGCCAGGGCCTCGAGGAGTTCCCCGAGATGACGCCGTGGTTCGCGGAGGCCGCCCGGCGCTGGGCCCCCGACGGCGAGAACGTACAGATGGTGCTGGCGCTGTTCAAACCGGGTCCGGGCGAGTTCCTGAGGTCGCCGCGTCTGCCGGCCGCCAGCGTCATTTCACAGTGAAGGCGACGCGCTGCTCCACCCGGTTGAGGGCCACGTCGTAGGCGACAAGGTCCAGAGTGTGGCTGCCGGGGGGCAGGTTCAGACTCGAAAGGTCGAATCGGTCGACGCTCAGGTACTGGCTGGTGGCGGCGTCAAAGCTTGAGTCGGTAAGGGTGGTGACCAGCGGCGAGGGGGAACTCCAGCCCGAGGTCGCGGTCGGCATCTCGTCGATTCCAAGGCCGATGCCGAACCCCTGCGCCGTGGGCTTGACCGCCGAGGCCGCCAGGACGCTGGCTCGGACTTGGAAGCCTGGTGGCACGACAGCCCCGTTGGTGAGGGGCGCCCAGGTCACCCCGTCGGCAGACACCTCGATGGACCGTACCGTGGGGGCCGTGGCGGCCACCCCCGATATCGCGGGGGCGGGGCAGTATAGCGCCACGGCGCCGCCGGCGGCCACGTAACCCTGCAGGGTCGAAGCGGCGCGCCCCGGGGCGTAGGCAGTCAGGCTGTACACCGATCCCGCAGCCAACGAGAAGGGGGCGATCGTCCCTTTGGCCGTGGTCGTGTCGGTATGGACCAGCGCCGATCGCCCGTCGATCACGTTGACGGTGGCCCACGAGACGGGGGATCCGTTGACCGAATCCAACACGACGACGCTGACGGCGGCCATGACCGCCCGGGCCGAAGAGGAAGAGACAGGCGGCGAGCACGCCGTGAGCTCCAACGCCATGGGAAGGACGAACAGAACAAGACGTGACAGACGCACGGGCACCTCTGCGAACCAAAACCTGCACCCGCGCAGTCGTTACAACATTCTTATCGAAACCGCCGGCGTCAAAACTCGTACGCCGTGTAGTACTTCATCCGCAGGTACTGCACGCTCTTGGCCTTCTCGTACAGGCTCTTGCGGAACATGTGCGGGCTTTGCAGGTTGTGGGGCATCATGTCGTAGTGGGCGGGGACGGCCACCTCGGGCTTCACCAGGGCGCAGATTTCGGCGGCCTCCCAGTGGCTCAGGTTGTGGTAGCCGCCGTTGATGCACACGGCCATCATTGCCGGCTTGAAGGCCTTCACGTGCTCCAACAACTCCGATTTGGCGGTATCGCCCGAGTTGTACCACACCCGGCCGCCGGCGAACTGCACAACGAAGCCCATGTGGTTCAGGTCGACGAAGTCCGTGGGCTCGGCAAAGGTGCCCGTGACCTCGACGCCGCGAACCGTCACGGTCTGCAACGGGTGCATCAGCGTCTGCCGTCCGCTGGGAATGCCGGCGTCGGTCAGCACCTTGAGCACCTGCCAGGGACCCAAAAAGTCGGCCGAGTCCTTGATGGTCAGGCGCTCCAGCGTGAACGGGTCGGCGTGGTCGGGGTGGCTGTGGGTGATCAGCACCACGTCGGCCGCCAGATCCTCGGGCTCGATGAAGACCGGGAGCAGCCGGCTCTTGGGGACTCGGGTCTTGGTGCGTTTGGACGCGCAGTAGTCTGTCAGGTAGGGATCGACGGCCACAATGGTGCCGTCCCCTCCCTTGAGGATCCACGAGTTCTGGCCCAGGTGCCACACCGCGGTCTTTCCGGGCGACGGGCGGTGCTCCCTGATGGCGGCCATGAATTCGGGGGACGAGAAGGTCTGCTCCACAGGCTGGGGGAACTGCAGTTCCTCGAGGGGGTCGAAGTCGATGGGTGGCGTTTCCATGGCACCAATGTAAGGGAAAACCGGCTGCAGGGCCACGGCTTCCCTCAAAGGGCCATCCAAGGGCATGATCAGCTCATGCGAGAGCGATTCTTCCGCCTGACCGAAGCCCTGTCCCGGGGCATCCACGAACGCGAACAGGTCTTCGGGCTGGGCCTGCTGGCCCTGTTGGCCGGCGAGAGCCTCTTCCTCCTGGGACCCCCGGGGACCGCCAAGAGCCTCGTGGCCCGCCGCCTCAAAGCCGCCCTCAAGGGAGCCCGGGCGTTCGAGTACCTGATGGGGCGCTTTTCGACCCCCGAGGAGATCTTCGGTCCCCTCAGCATCGCGGGCCTCCGCGACCGCGACGTCTTCGAGCGCCGGACCGCCGGGTACCTGCCCGAGGCCGATGTGGCCTTCCTCGACGAGGTGTGGCGGGCCAGCCCTCCCATCCAGAACACCCTGCTGACCATCCTCAACGAGAAGCGCTTCCGCAACGGCGACCACGAGCTCCGCGTTCCCCTCAAGCTCCTGGTGGCCGCGTCCAACAGTTCCCCCGCCGGCGAGGAAAACGCCCAGGCGTTCTGGGATCGGTTCGTGCTCCGCTTCGAGGTGGGCCCGCTGACCACCGAGGCCGGGTTCCGCGGCCTTGTCACCGACACCGACGATTTGTACCAGCCCTCGGCCGCCGCCGACGCGCTGACCCCCCAGGAGTGGGAGGCCCTTCAGCTGGGCATCGATCTTGTCGAGATTCCCGACTCGGTGGTGGGGGCCCTGGCGTCGCTGAGGGCGGCCCTGGCCCAGGAACCCAACCCGGTCACCGTGTCGGACCGCCGCTGGAAGAAGGCGGCGCGGTTGCTGAGAGCCTGCGCCGTCGCCCACGGCCGGGCCACCGTCGACGGCCAGGACCTGGGACTCCTCGAGCACGTCCTGTGGGACCGCCCCGACCAAAGGGCCAAGGTAGCCGACCTTCTGGCCCGCACCCTCGAAGAAGAAGGCTGGCCCGGACCCGAAGCCCTCGGCACCCTCGAAGCCGAGGTCGAGGCATCGCGGGCGGCCCTGCGCGCCCTCACGCTCAAGGAGCGCACGGTGACCCGGCCCAAGCCCGTGCTCCAGGACGGCGAGTACCACGCCCTGGTGGGCTACCCGGGCGAGCTGTCGGCCCGGGTGTGGGCCCAGGACTACGCCCTGCTCAAAGACGAGGAAGACCTGGAGGGCGAGCTTTTCTTCTTCACCCCCTACGGCCCCTTCCGCCACAGCGAAAAGCACCTGTTGAGGGCCACCGGCGCCCCGGCCGAGGTCGAGGTGGACGGCCGGCTCTTTGCCCTGGAAAGCCAGCCCGAAGAGGTCACCGTGTACGACAAGATCGCCCCGGACGGTCCCCGGCTCAAGGCCTGGGAGGCCGCCGCCAAGGAGCTGGCCGCACGCTTGGCCTCCGCCCGCCAGCGCGTCGATGCCGAGGCCGAGCTCAAGCGGGCTGAGGGGGCCCTCCACCTGTTCTGCGCGGCCTACGCCGAAGCCTGCGGCCGGGGTCTTGAACGCGACTCGGCCGACCTGGGCGACTTGCTGGTCCGCCTCGAGACTCTGGTGGAGACCCGTGACCCTGACTGAGGAACTGGCCCGGCAGTTGCCCGACAGGTCCTACCTGGTCCGCTGGTTCGGCCACCGCGAGGCACTCTCCCCCTGGCCCGACGACAAGGAACGCTGGGTAAAGCGCACCGCTAGGGCGGTGACGCGCTGGGCCCGGGATCGCGAAGCGCCCTCTCCCCTTGATCGCCAGGAGGACGCGTACCTGGCGGGCCTGGCCGACGGATCCCGGACTCTGGCCGAGGCCGCGTCGTTTGCTGCGGCGCTCTACCCCAGGGCCGGCTCGTGGACCCGTCCCCTCCCCGACGACCGCGACTACCGCCGCGCCCTGCTGGCGGCGTGGAACCAGTGGCGCTCCGAACGCCGGTCGTCGGCGCAGCAGAGGGCCGATGCGGCCGACCTCCCCGAGTTTCATCAAACGCTCTGGTCGCGGGTGAGGAAGCTTGCCGACGCCGAGGCCGCGGTCCGGGGACTGCTCACCGACCGCGACGTGGGCTGGGACCTCGACCATGGCGCCTGGGAAGACCTGGACTTCCGACCCCTGGAGGCTGCGGCGGCCGAGCTCGAAAGGGAACCCGCGCTCCGCCGGATCGCCGAGCTGCTGGGCCGGGACTATCGGGCCAAGACCCGCCCCCCCCAACCGCCTCCGCCCCAGCCGCCCCGCCCCGACGCCGACCCCGAACCCGGCCGCACCGAGATCCGAGGGGTCCGCTTCGGCGACGAATGGGACTCGCTGGTCAGCTCCGAGGCGGCCCTGCTGGCCTTTCCCGAGACCCAGACCGTGTTCTTCAAGAAGGCCGCCGAGGCCGAGCTGCTGGTCTGGGACCATTTCACGCCCGCGCCGCCCAGTGTTAACGACCCCCGCCGCACCCTGGAGCGCCAGAAGCGCAACGACCGCGGTCCGGTCATCGTCGTCCTCGACACCTCGGGGTCCATGCGAGGCAAACCCGAGGACGTTGCCAAGGCGGCGGTGCTTGCCCTGCTGCGCGTCTGCCTCGAGGAAGGCCGGCCGTGTTACCTGATCAATTTCTCGTCGGCCGTCAGGTGCCTCGATCTGTCCCAGCTGGGCACGGCCTTGGGCGAGCTTCTGCGGTTCCTGGAGTTCAGTTTCCATGGCGGCACCGACCTGGCGCCCGCCCTCAGGGAGTGCCTGCGGGTCCTCGACCAGGGCGAGTTCCGCGAAGCCGACGTGCTCGTGGTCTCGGACTTTGCCGTGCCCAAGATCCCCGGCTCCATTCGCCAGGCCGTTCGAGGCCAGCAGGAGGGGCGCGGCACGCGCTTCTACAGCCTCACCGTGTCGGTGCGGCCCCTTAACGACTTCCTCAACATCTTCGACGCGGGCTGGGTCTACAGCATCCACCCGTACCAGACCAACGGGATAGCCCCCGAAACCCTGGACCAGCTGGGCTAGCCCTTACTTACGCGAGCGTTTGCCCTTCTTCTTCATCTCCACTGCGGCGGCGAGGAGGCCTTCGCGTTTGTGGTAGGCCGACATGCCCCACAGCGTCAGCGCGCCGGCGATGATCATCAAGAAGCAAAGGATCTGCCCCATGCTGAAGTTGAACAGGGGCACCTGAAGCTGGCTGGTGGTGGTGCCGGGCTGGAACACGATGATGAAGTCCAGGCCCTTGTCGGGGTTGCGGAAATACTCGATCACGAAGCGCACCACGCCGTAGGCGATGAGGTAGGCGCCCATCAGGAACCCTTGAAAGGGCTTGCGGTCCTTGACGACGAACCAGAACAGCAGCCACAGCAGCACCCCCTCGCCCAAGGCTTCGTAAAGCTGGCTGGGGTGCCGGGGCAGGTTGACAAGGGCGCCGGTGGCGGTGATTCCTGTCTGGTGCATGGCGTCTTGCACCCAGGGCTCGCTCACGGGAAGAGGCTCTCCGGTGGGGAACACCATGCCCCAGGGCGCCGTGGTGACGCGTCCCCACAGCTCCCCGTTGATGAAGTTGCCCAGCCTGCCGAAGGTGTAGCCCAGGGGAAAGGCAGCCACCACCCAGTCGCCCCACTGGAGCAGGTCGAGCTTCTTGGCCCGGGAATACAGGATGAAGCCCAACAGCACACCCACGAGGCCGCCGTGGAAGCTCATGCCGGCGAACCCGGTGAACTGCCCTGTATGGTCGAAGGGCCAGAAGATGAGCCAGGGCTGGGTGAGGTACTCGAGCCTGTTGTCAGAGTAGATGAGGGTGGCGAAGATCCGGGCGCCCACAAGCATGCCCGCCAGCCCCGAGAAAAAGAAGTTGCTGATGGTGTCCTTGGAGATGGCCTGGCCGCTCTTCTTCACCTGGACTGTGAACAGCCAGTAGGTGATGGCGAACGCAATCACGTACATGAGGCCGTACCAGCGTACGGGAAGGCCGGGGATGATCTCGGGCTTGATCCAATCGGGGAACGTCAGAAACAGCGGCATGGGACCTCCGTCAGTCCAGGGGTTGTTCTTCGATGCGGCCTGTCTGTTCGTTGAACACCAGGCGAAGGGACGCTTTTCGGGCTTGGCTCTCGTACACGCGTCCGTGGCTCTCGATGGTGACGCCGGGAAACAGGGTCTCCCTCACCACGATCTCGCTGGGCACGTGCAGGTCGAACTTGTCCCGAAGGTTGATGAGCTTGAGGTTCCTCTTGTCGAGCATCTTCATCAAAAGGACTTTCTTTTGGCGGGTGGCAGCGAGCCTCTCCTGGTCCGAGGGGGAGGTGAGCTTGCGCATCATGACGTCGAGCTGGACGATGGCCTCGCGCAGCTTGTCGGTCTCCTTCACCTCGGCCTGGATCTGGTCCTCGACGAGGTAGTCCTGTCCAAAACTCACCACGGTGGGGTGCCCCGAGGGCGAGCCCAGGTTCATCACGTCGAGGCCCAGGCGCACCTTGGTCAAACCGCCCTGCAGACCGCCGCCGGGCGCCTTCTGGAAGATCTTGCCGTTGACGCGGAAGGTGCAGCCCAGGGCGGCCTTCCCCACGTGGACGTCGCCCACGGCCATGACCAGCGCCCTCTCGACGAACCCCACCGACACGTGCTTCTTGGCCCTGAGGACGGCCTTGCCTTCGCCGTGGATGCCGTCGGCCACCTGGATGTTGTGGTCGGACGAGAGCAGCGCGCCCCCCACCCGGCCCTTGACCTTGAGGTTGCCGGCCAGCACGTAGCCCCCCGTCTCGACGCCGCCCAGCACCATCACCTCGCCAGGGAACTTCACGTTGCCGTTCTTGCCGCCAACGGCAGCGACCGACACGTGGGTCATGACCGAAAGGTTCTCGCCGTCGAAGACAAGCTCGCCGGCCTTGAGCGCCTTGAGCACCTGCACTCCGGGCTCGGCGACAACCTCGAAATCGGAGCTGATGACGAGGTTCCTCACCTCCATGTCGGGCGACGGGATGGGGTTGCCCAGCACGTCGGTGCCGTCAACCTCGCCGGCGGCCGGCGGACGGTAGGTCGCAGCCACCTCGCCTACCCGGATGGGCGAGCGGCGCTTGCCCTCGGCGTCGGTTCGCTGGGGCTGGGTGAACGACAGGCGGCGGGTCAGGTCGTTGCCGGCGGGCACGCCCTCGGCGATGAGCACCTTCTCCACCTTGGCGCCGGCCTGCGCCGCCGCGAGGGCCTCGGCCACCTTGGTCTCGTCGAGCCCATGGGTGACCTGGGCCGCCGCGAGCGCCTCGTCGATCAGGGCCCTCTCGAGCCGCCGTCCCGTGCCCCGCCCCTGCACCAAGGTGAGCCACGCCTGGAGGTTGTCGTCGCTGCGGTGCACCGCCGCCATGGCGTCCACGTGGGCCCGAACCCGCAGCACGGTGACGCCGTCGAGGACCGCGACCTCGAGAAGGCCGTCGATCAGGGACTCGAGCTTGGTCCCGTTGAGGCGCACGTTGGACAGCAGCTTCAGCGGCGGCTCGTTCCCCGGGATGGCCGGAATCTTTTGGCCCGTGACGTCGACGCCGTCCTCGCCCTTTCCGCCCTCGGGGACTTCGAAGCGGGCGAATTCTTCGCCCTCCCGCACGGGGGCGGCGCGCTGAACCTTGTCCGGCGGAAGCTTCTGCTTGTCGGGGAGCGCCTCAAGGTAGCGGGGACTGGCCAAAAGGTTGGCCTCGATGGTCTTCACCTCAGCGTCGGGAAGGAAGCCCACGGAGTACACGAGTTCAGAGTCCTTGCCGCGGGTGGCGGGCTTGCCCGTGGCCAGGAGCAGGTCGGCCAGCTCGGTGGCGGGCCCCTTGAGGAACTCCTGGATGGAACCCTTTACGGTGTCGAAGGAGAACCCCTTCAGCTGGGCGTCCCTGAGCGTGGAGCCCAGGTCCTTGAGGGAGAGCGGGGCGCCCGCGCCCAGCGGCTTGTGGACGTCGAGGAAAGCCTTCGTGCGGTCGGGGTTGAACTTCAGCTCGAACGCCCCGTCCCGCCGGGGCACCAGCGAGTGGCCCGTCAACGCCGCCCCCGTCTTGACGGCGCCGTCGAGCAGGGACTGCAGAGCTTCGGGGGAAATCGGCGCACCGGCGAACCCGTCGGCCTTCAGGCGCCCGAGGATAGGCTCGCACCGAGCAGGTCCCGCCAAGGCCACGCCGGGTTCAAAATCCAAGAACGCGGTGGTCTTGTCGGGAGAGTAGGTCACAGTCCAGCTGTGGTCGCGGTAGGGGACCAGCTCGGCCCAGTCGCGGCCCACCCGAAGGAAGCCCGAAGCCGTGGCGACCACCTCGACCTTCTGCCGGCTCAGAGCCCCGCCCAAGAAAAAGGACGAGGGCTTGGCCGGGGGCGCGGGCACGGGCTTGCCACGGAGGTCCCGGCCGGGCTGGCCGGGCCGGGGCGGGTACACCACCGCAGCCTTCTGCCCCGACTCTAGCCACGCCACGGTCAGGGGGTTGGGGTCGACGAGGACCTTCTCGCGGACCTCCCGGCTCTCGATGACGGTTTGCACTTCGTCGGCCGCGGTGCCGAACAGTCCCTGCTTGCCGGCGACACGCTTCTGCACCTTCACCTTCTGCACGCGAACCTGGAACACCTCGGGGGCGCCGGCCGCCTGGAACACCCGGGCCGCCAGGGCCTTCTGTTCCTCGGTGAGGGCGGGCAGGCTTTCCCACTCCCACGCCTCGGAGGTGGGCGCCACCGGGGCCTGCCCCTGGGCCGCCGCCACTTCGGAGGTGGCTTCCCTCGACCGCTGGAACGCCTGTACAGCGCCCACGAGCTCGTCGATGTCGAAGCCCTCGGTGACCCCCGCGTCGGAAAGGATCCGCACGAGCGCGCCTTCGTCGTACTCGAGGTCACCCTCCCGGGAAAGCGCCAGCCGGGCTTCCAGACGGTTGGGATCGACGAGCACCTCAACGGTGCCTTGGAATCGGAGACCGCTTGCCATGGCTTCGACCTAAGGCCGGAAACCGCCTTGGATCGCCTTCACGATCTTGGACTTCAGCAACAGGTTCTCCTTCTTGAGTTGGTTGATTTCGAACTGCTGAGTCTTGACCATCTCCATCAGGTCGCCCAGGGACAGCGCACCCGTCTGCAGCAGTTCCTGCAAGTAGGTCATCTTCGCCTCGAAGTCGACCTCGGCTTCGAGCAGCGCCGTCTGGTGGGTCTCCTCCAGGGCCTGGAAATCCAGGGGGCCCGACTCGTCGGCCTCGAACGAAAGGATCTTGTCGGCGATGCGGTAAATGGCCATAGACAGCACCGACTGGGGCTTGTAGAGGACGATGGGGAGCCGCGCCGACAGAGCGATGTCCTGCAGTTCGTCGCGGTAGATCACTCCCAGGTGCTCGAGGTCGAAGCCCAGGTACTCCCGGCACGAGCGCCTCACCTTGTTGGCCTTCTCGACGTCGTTGGGGTCCTCGAGCATGTTGAAGATCAGCCGCGGCTGGAAGTGGGCCGCCGACTTTTGGTACGCCGCCCAGCTCACCGGGTCCTTTTCCTTCATGCGGTCGAGGAACTTCGGAATATACAGCTTCTGGAGCGCCGAGCCGCCAGCGATCAGCTTGTGGTACTGGAGCTCGGCCCACGACCCCTTGGCAAACGAGGTGTCGAGGATGCGGAAAACGGCGTTTTTCAGGAAGAAGTACGCATTGAGCGTGGCTGTCAGCGTCGGGGTGGTGATGATCACACCCCGGCCCGACATCAGGAAGAAGTCAATGGTGTTGAGGCTTGTCCCGGCGCCCAGGTCGAGGATCAGGATATCGGTGTCGGTCAGAGCCATCAGCCCGCGGATGAGGTTGCGCTTCTGCTGGGGCTTGAGGTTGGCCATGCCGGGGATCTCGGAGTCACCGGGGATGAAACGCAGGTTGTCGACGTCGGTGTCCATCACCAAGTCCTCGAAGTCGAGCTCGGGGGAGTTGAACCAGGTTCCAATGCCGAAGGGAATGCCCCGCAACCCGAGGATCAGGTGCAGGTTGGAGCCGCCCAGGTCGAGGTCGGCAAGGACGACGCGGCGTCCGGCTTGGGCCAAAGCGATGCCCAAATTTGCGGCCACCAGCGATTTGCCCACGCCGCCTTTTCCGCTTGCGATGGGGATGATCTGCACGCTGTAGCCTCCGGGGCCCATTCTAATTCCGCACCTATGCACGGTCAAGGGCGTCGTATATATTGGTCGCCATGGAATCCGGAGTCCGAAAGAAGCTCTTGATCGGCGGCCTCCTGGCCGGTTCGGTCGCCGTCACCCTGTTTGCCATCATTTTCTTCACCCTGGGCCCCCTGGTCTTTGGTGACGCCCCCACAGCGCCCGGCGCTTCGGCAGAAGATCGGCGCTACGCCCAGAAATTTGAACAGATTTTGAGCTTCGTCACCAAGAACTACGTGGACGAAGTCGACAGGCAGAAGCTTTTCGACGGCGCGATGAAGGGGCTGTTTGCCAGCCTGGGCGACCCCTACAGCCTTTACCTGACCTCGTCTGAAATGATGAGCCTCACCGACACGACCACCGGCGAGTTCGGAGGCGTGGGGCTTTACGTCAACAAGACAGACCCGGCCCAGGCCGAGAAGAGCACCGACTCCCGCGACCGCTGGGTCGACGTCGTGGCCCCCATCGAAGACACCCCGGCGTGGAAGGCGGGGCTGCTGGCCGGCGACTCGATCACGAAGATCGACGGCGAGGACGTCGCGGCCCTCACCATGGACGAGGTGCTCAAGCGCCTCCGAGGCCAACCGGGCACCGAGGTGAAGGTGACCGTGCTCAGGGGTACCTCGACGACCCTCGATTTCACGCTCCGCCGCGAGATCATCCAGGTCCCCTCTGTCAAAAGCACCTGGATCGGCGATGACATCGCCTACCTTCGCATCACCCAGTTCACCGCCCACACCGCCGAGGCCTTCGACGCCGCTGTCGCCGAGTTCACCAAGAAGGGCTTCAGCCGGCTGATCGTTGACCTGCGCAACAACCCCGGCGGACTCCTCGAAGCCGTGGCCAAGGTCGGGGGCCGGTTCTTCAAGGACGGCGTCATCGTGAGCACCCGGTCACGGGTGGCCGGCGAGAGCACCGTCTTCGAGGCCCAGGGCGAGCAGACCATCCCCGACTCGGTGCGCATCATCGTCCTTGTCGACAAGGGCAGCGCGTCGGCGGCCGAGATCCTTGCAGGAGCGCTCAAGGACCGCAAGCGCGCCTACCTGCTGGGCGAGACCACTTACGGCAAGGGGTCGGTGCAGCAGGTGATCCCCTTCGACAAGACAGGGTTCAAGCTCACCATGGCCCGGTACTACACCCCCTCGGGCATCAACATCGACAAGGTAGGAATCGCGCCCAACGAGACCCTCAAGGACAAGGAGCTCACGGACGCCCAGCTTGGTGAATACAGGAAGCTCCTCGACGCCAAGACCATTCAGAATTTCGCCCAGAAGACCCCCAAGGCCGACGCCGACGCTGTGGCCGCCTTCGTGGCAACCCTCAAGGCCCAGGGAGTGACCCTCGAGCCCAGGCTTCTGGCCCGGCTCACCCGGCAGGAACTCGACAGGACGAACAACCGCAACGGTCCCGTGGTGGACCTCGATTTCGACCTGGTCCTCCAGGAGGCGGTCAAACTCCTGCGGGGCAACAGTCTGGTCATCCCATGAAGCAGCTGGTTCTGCCCCCGGGTTCTCGTACGGACGGGCGGGTCGAGCTGCAGCACCGGGAACACCATTACCTTGCCCGGGTGCGCCGCATTTCGGTGGGGGAGCGGCTGACCGCCCTCGACGCGGGGCAGAGGCTGGTCCTCGAAGTCACGGCTGTCGAGGCCGACCGCACCCTTCTGAGCGTCGTCGGCGACCTGCCGGCCGAGGCGCCGCTCACCCGTGTCGTCCTTTTCCCCTTCCTTTTAAAGGCGCGCAAGCTCGACGACGTGGTCAGGCAGGCGTGCGAAGCCGGGGTCTCGGTCATCGTGCCCGTGCTGGGCGACCACTGCGTGGCCCGCACCGACGGCGAGGACGGCGCTAAGAAGGCCCAGCGCTGGGCCGCCATCGCGAAGGAGGCCGCCCAACAGTCGGGCAGCGCCCGGGTCTGCGAGGTCCGCCCTCCCGTGGCCTCGCGCGAGGTTCCCGCCGCGTGGGACCAGCCCGGTCCGCTGCTTTTCTTCCACCAGAAGCCCGTGGGACCCGGCAGCCTGCACCGCTACCTGTACCCGCGGCCCACGGCCGTGGGCCTTGTCGTGGGGCCCGAGGGAGGCCTCGCCCCCGAGGAGGTCGAGGCCTTCCTCAGCCACGGCGCCAAACCCGTCTGGCTGGGCCCCTCCGTCCTCAGGGCCGAAACCGCCTCGCTCTACGCCGTCGCGGCCGTGAACACCATCCTCCAGGAGACCCCGGAATGGACCATCCCACTGTAGCCAACCTTCAACGGATCACCCTGCTCAAGGTGCCCATCGACATCGTCCCCGAGGACCAGATCGCCCGGATCGCCCGGGAGTTCGCCGAGAGCCCGGGACACAAGTCCATCGTCTTCCTCACTTACGACAAGTTCACCAAGGCCCGGCGCGACCCTGAGTTCCTGGCGCACTTGAACCGCGCCGCCCTGGTGATCCCCGTCTCCAAGAGCCTGGATCAGGCCTGCCGCTTCCTCAAGCTTCCCGAACTTGTGCGTCACTTTCCGTTCGACTTTGCCATCCGCTTCCTGGGGGCCCTCGAGGAGAAGCGGCGGACCCTGTACCTGCTGGGCGACCATCACCAGGCCGTCCAGACCATTGCCGCCAACATCCGCACCTCGTTCCCCGGGTTGACCCTGGTGGGGCGCCACACGGGGCACTACGGTCGCGACAAGGAGGAACCCATCCTCCAGGCCATCCACAAGGCGACCCCCACGGTTCTCCTCATCGGTCCCGGCATCCCCGGGAAGGAGAAGTGGGCCTTCCGCCAGGGTGCCCCGCTCCCGGTCAGGGTCAGCCTCTTCTCGGAGGAGACCTACAAGATCATGGCGGGAAGGAAGCGGCGCCCCTCGAAGGCCTCGTTCCGAAAGGGAACCTACGGCCTCAGGCGCGTCCTGTTCAACCCGTTCCGCGTCGTCATGGTCTTCTCGTACCTGTGGTTCGGCCTCGCGCTTCTTGTCTACAGGCTCCGGAAAAGGTCTTGACGAATTATTCGTCTATGCTAATCTAATCATGCTTTCGCTTCTTAGAGGAACGATGGCATGAAAAAATCTCCCTTCCGCGTGGCCTTCGTCGGTGTCGACAGTCCGCAGGGCGCCGCCCTCCTGGCTTGCCTTTCGCCCCTCATCCTCCCGGTGCCCTACCGCGACTGGCCCGCCTTCCAGGATGGCTCAACTCCCTTCTCACCGGAATTGGTCGCGGTCTGGCCCGGCACCGAGGGCCCGCCCTTCAAGTTGGGGGTGCCGTGCCTCCTCCTGGGTTTCGCCGACGTGGACGGGGCCGTCGGCCGCCTCGAGGCCCTGCTGCTCGCCTCCCCGGGTCGCCTCTGTCCTCCCGCCCCCGAGAACCGGCTGCTGGGCGGTTCGGCCGCCATGGCCAAGGTCCGAGGCCTGCTGGTGGCCACGGCGAAGAACACCCTCCCCCTGCTTTTGACAGGTGAGAACGGCACCGGGAAGGACCTGGCCGCCAACGTGGCCCACGCGCTGTCGTGCCGGGCCGACCAGCCCTTCGTCGCCGTGAACTGCGGCGCGGTCCCCGTAGGCCTCGCCGAGACGGAGTTCTTCGGCTGCGTGAGGGGCTCCTTCACCGGCGCCGAAACCCGCATGGGGTTCTGCCAGCAGGCCCTGGGAGGAACCCTCTTCCTCGACGAAATCGGGGAGCTCGTGCCTGAGGTGCAGGCCAAACTCCTGCGCGTGCTCGAGAACGGCGAGATCCGGCGGCTGGGGTCGAGCCGGCTGGAGACGGCCGACTTCCGCCTCATCTGCGCGACCAACCGCGACCTGGCGGCCGAGGTGAAGGCGCGCCGGTTCCGGGAAGACCTTTACTACAGGGTCAACGTCCTGGCCGTCAAGCTGCCGGCCCTCAGGGAAAGGCTTGAAGACCTTCCGCTCCTGTGCGCGTGTTTTCTGGGTTCCGCAACCCTCGCCCTCGAGCGCCCCGTCCGGGTCGGCAGCCGCGCTCTGGCCAAGCTGGCCGCCTACAGCTGGCCCGGCAACCTGCGGCAGCTCCGCAACGTGCTGCTCCGGGCCGCCGTCCTCCACCAGGTGGAAGAACTTCTCCCCGAGCACCTCGAGTGGGACTCGTAAACCAAGAGCTAGAACAACACGGGGACGGCCACCACCCGGAAGCCGCCCTTGATGGCGATGGCGGCAACCTGGAATTTGCGGTAAGGGTAGACCAGCGAGTCCGAGTCGTCCCTGGGTTTCTTGGTCACGACAACCGGGGCCCAAAGGGGGCCTTCGAAGCGAAGAAGTGTCTTGTGGGCAATCAGATCCGCCTCGGACTTCCACTCGCCTTGGACGAACTCAACCTCGGCCACAAAGGGCGCTTGGCTCACGATCCGGACCGACGCGGCGGCCCCCGTCAGCAGGTACAGGGTTCCGGGGACGGGCGGAGCGGTCTCGAAAGAAGCCAAATCCCGGCCCAGGTCGACCCGCCCTTGAAATACAGCCGGTTGAGCTCCAAGAATGCTGGAGAAAATAAAGAAAAACCCGAACGAAAGAAGGCGCGTCATCTTGCTTTCCTCAGCGTGAAGTGTAAAATCTAGAAAGGGCGAGGGCCCAGGTGTCAATTTGACAAAACCATGGTCACTGCCTATTATAACGTACAAAGTCGGCCTGCCCTAGTCCCGATCCGACCTGCCAAAAAGATTGAGGGAGTTATGAGCGCAAACAACGAAATCGTCAGCGGATTCGACGACGAAAAGGACGACAGCCTGAAGATCCGTCTCCAGCGGACCGAGGGCGTGGACAACGGGATCGTTCTTTACCTGACGGGCTACATCGACACGTACAACTCGAACTTCTTTCAAAAGAGGGTTTCGAAGGCCATCGACGCCGGTTTCACGCGAATCATCTTCCACTGCGCCGGCCTGAACTACGTCTCCTCAACGGGCATCGGCTCGTTCACCGCCTTCCTCAAGGCCGTCAGGCCGAAGGGCGGCGAAGTCGTTCTGCTGGAGATCCAGCCCAAGGTCTACGAGGTCTTCCAGCTGCTGGGTTTCAGCCAGTTCTTCAACATCAAGGACAGCCTCGAAGACGCGATCAAGTTCTTCCAGGGCGGCGGCAGCGCGGACGCTTCCGACAACGGCATCTTCCCCAAGACCTTCAACTGCCCCATCTGCTCGAAGAGGCTCAAGGCCTCCCGGGCGGGCCGCTTCCGCTGTTCCGAGTGCAAGACCATACTGGCCATCGACAACTCCGGTCAGGTCTTCCTGGGTTGAGGCCCGACCATGGACGCTAAGGAAAAGCTGGAAGGCTATTTCTCGAAGCTCGGCCTCACCTACCAGCAGATCGCCGAGGGCACCTGGGTGGTGACCGATGACGACGCGGGAGTCCACCAGGTGGTCGTCATGGTCGATGACCCCATCGTGGTGGTCCGGGTCACGGTGATGCCGCTTCCCCAAAAAAACCGGGAACCGTTTTTCGAAACCGTGCTGAGAATGAACGCCAGCGATTTGGTCCACATCGCCTACGCCGTGGAGGGGGAGCATCTGATCCTGTCCAACTCCTTCCTTCTGGACACCCTCGACCTCGAGGAAATCCAGGCCGCCGTCGACGAGTTCGGGCTGGCCCTCATCCAGCACTATTCCATCCTATCCAAGTACAGGAACTAAGGAGCACCAGCATGGGCATATGGGACAACCTCAAGCGGGTCTTCAAGTCCAACATCAACGCCGCCATCAGCAAGGCCGAAGATCCGCAGAAGATTCTTGAACAGACCATCATCGACATGAACGAGGCTCTGATCGAGAACAAGAAGGCCGTGGCCAGCGCCATCGCCGACGAAAAGCGCCTGGAACGCCAGTACAACGACAACCTGGCCCTGGCGCAGGACTGGGAGAACAAGGCGGTCTTGGCGGTCAAGAGCAACCGGGACGACCTGGCCCGGGAGGCCCTGCTCCGCCAGAAGGAGTACGCCGACTACGCCGTCCAGTTCAAACAGCAGTTCGACGCCCAGCACGCCGCCGTCGAGAAGCTCAAGGACGCGCTGAGGCAGCTACAGGCCAAGATCGAAGAGGCCGGCCGCAAGAAGAACATCCTTGTCGCCCGGGCCAAGCGCGCCGAAGCCCAGAAGAAGATCTCCGAGACCATGGGGAGCATGTCGAACAACTCGGCCTTCGAGGCGTTCGACCGCATGGCCAACAAAGTCGACCAGCTCGAAGCCGAGGCCAGCGCTTCGGTGGAGCTCGAGGACCTCGACGGGTCCAAGAACCTTGAGAAGCAGTTCAAGGAGCTTGAGACAGGCAAGGTCGGCGCCGACCTGATGCTCGAGGATCTGAAGGCGAAGATGAAGGCCCAGGAGTCCGGGGCCGTGGTGCCGCAAGAGGCGGGGGGCAAGAGCTCCTGAATCTGCTGTTTGTCGGTGACGACGAGCGGTCTCAACTTCTTCGCTCGAACGTTCCGCCCGGGGCGCACCTCACGTGCGCCCCTTCCTATCTTCCGGGCCGTTGGGACGCCGCCGTCGTTCCCGCCGCCGTGTTCTTTTCCCTCCCTGAGCTTCGACACACCACCGACTTGATCGTGTACGGACCGCCCCACCTGTTCCGGGCCGCGTGGCTGGGCGGCGTCGTTGACTACCTCCGGGAGCCGTGGCAGCCCGAGGAGCTGTTCCTCCGCCTTCGCGGCCCCCTGCCGTCGCGGGTGGAGTGGGTCTGGCAGGACAGGAAGGTTCGCCTCGAGGGACTTGTCCTGGCGCTGGACGACCTGCGCACCAAGCTTTCGCCCACCGAGGCCGACCTGCTGAAGATCCTCGTCCAGCGCCGGGGCATGGCGGTCTCGCGCGCCGTCCTGGGGTGGGCCGCCTCGTGCTCGGCCGGGCGCGTCGTCGACACCCTGGTGGCGAGGGTCCGCCGCAAACTCCAGGGGCTGGCCGCCACCGAAGAGGACCCCATCGTCGCGGTGCGGGGGCTCGGCTACCGGCTTCCTTGAACCTTCCCCCACCCCGTGGTATCTTGACCCCACCGTGAAAGACTCAGTCCTGAACTTGCTCGTCTTCCTCCTGGTGTTCGTGGCGGTGGCCGCAACATTTCTTGGTGCGTACGGAATTTCGCTGATTCTGGTTCCCGGGGGCAAGGGGCTGATCTTCGCGAGTCCCTACGCCGCCGCCCTGCTGCCGGCGCTCCTGGCGGGGCTGCTGACGGCCCAGTTCAGAACCGTGCGCCGCCCTGGTTTGTTTCCCGTCACCTGGGTTCTTTTGGCTGCGGCCTTCTTCCTGCTGCTCACCCTTTCCATCCCCCAGGTTGAGAAGATGCCCCCGGTGCGCCCCGCCGACGCGACGCCCCTGGTCCCCAACCGCTTTCTTCCGCTCGCCGACGGCTCCCTCCTGCTGACCTCGGGCAAGGCCACGGTGCAGGTGCCCCCAGGCGGCATGCCCATGACGGTCTCGGCCGAGACCCAGTTCGACGCGTTCAACCAAAGGTTCGTGTTCTCGACGGGCGACCCCAAGGCCCTGGGGAGCACAGGGCCCGAACAGGCGTACTACCAGTACACGCCGGCCCTGGCCGCATTGCAGACCGACTTCTTGGGCGTGTACTCTGTGCTCCGCGACAGTGCTGCCGACCACCCCATCCTCTTCTGGTTCCAAGCCTGGGCCGTCACCTGGCTCTTCTTGGGGCTGTTCTTCTTCTTTTCGCTGAGGACCTGGCCGCTGGTGCACGTCGTTCTCATCCTCCTGCTGATGCGCTTGGCCCTCACGTTCGTGGTGTACTCCTTCTGGACGCTGCCCGTCCTTGTCGACAACTGGACACCTGTGGCGACAGCCGCCTGGCTAAGGCTGTGGGCTCCCGTGGTCCTGCTCGACGTGGCGGCCGCGAGTCTATTTTTCATGACGTGGCTGTCGAAGCCGTGGCAGCGCGAGGCCCTGTCGTGAGCCGCCTGGGACAGAGGTTCCTTGCCGTGTTCGGCCTCCTCGTCGCCCTGGCTGCGGGGGCGCTCCTTCTGTTCTTGCTCGGGCAATGGCTGGCGCCCAAGCTGTTTGGCGCGCTGCCGATGTGGCTGCCCGAAGACGCTCTGGCCGGCGCGGGTTACTGGTTCATCAACGAAGTGCTCCTGTGGCTGCCCGCCTTGGCCTTCAGCGCCCTTCTGCTGACCTGCTCGTACCAGCTGAAGCCCGGCGACCTCCCCCGCGGCGAGAACCAGGCCCTTGTTCGGTTCGCGATTCTGGCCATCGTGGCCTCTGTGGTGTTCGCTGCCTCGGCCCTGCTGGCACAGCCGTGGACGGCGGCCCGCCTCGACGATCTGGCGTTCCGCTGGAACCAGACCCGCCAGCTGGAGGATGAGTACCTGAAGCTCAAGGCCCTGGGTCCCGACAAGCAGACAGCTGCCGACCTCGACGCCCGGATGAGCCTCATCAACCGGCTGGGCCTGCTTCGTCCCTTTCAGGGCCAGCGTTCCGGCCAGGAGAGGATGGACTACGGCTTTGAGCTGGCCATTCTGAAGGCCCACCTTGACTTGGACGAATTCTTCAGGCTCCGCACCGTCCCCGGGGTTTCGGCCCAGGGGGACGAGAACACGGTGACCATCGACGAACTGCTGACCCGGGCCGAATCGGCGCTGGCCGACCCGACGCAGGACAGAGAGTACCAGGCCAACCTGTGGGGCGTGACCGCCTACCGCCGTCTCATGAACAACGCCGACCAGGGTGCGCCCCTCGACACCAAGACCCTGGCCAGGGCCCAGGCGGTTGTTTCCCTGTCGTGGAGCCGGATCTACGAGAAGACCCTGCGCGCCGATGAACGCTTGAAGGCCAGTTACTTCTTCCGCAAGGGCAAGAGCCTGGGGGACTTCCAGTTCCAGAACTACCTTGAGGCGTACTACGGGTTTCAGGAGCTCCACCGGGAGGACCCCGAGGACAAGGAAGTGACCCAGCATTGGGAGCTTTCGCGCCAGAAGGTCGCGGGCCAGGTGCTGTTCAGCCAGGAAATGGACGTGTTGTTCGCCGTCCCCGGCAGCGAGAACCTTGTGTTTCTCAACCGCGAATCGCCCCCCGAGGTGGTCCGCATAGGCAAGCTGCTCAACACCTCGCAGGGCGTGTTTCTGAAGGACTTCGAGTTTCTGCGCTTCGACTCCGCAGGCAGGACCCTGCTGCACTGGACGGCGCCGTACGGGCGCTGGGACGAGGATGGCATCGACTTCAGGGTCTGGGACAAGGACGAGCCCAGGCCGCAGTTTCCCGTGGTGATGGCCGAGACCCCGGGGAACGAGTTCAACCCCCAGGCGTCGGTGGATCCGCCGAAGTTCGTCCCCCGGGTGTCGGTCCGTGAGCTTGAGGTGGTCAACTCCAATCAGCCGCGGCCCCAGACCTTGGGGATGTGGGACCTGCTGGTCCACGGCCGCGGCATCGAGGCCCTGGGCTACAACTCGCGTCTGTTCCAGACCGAGTTCATCACCCGCCTGGGGGCGCCCTTCGGTTTCTTTGTCGCCTTCCTGTTCGTCTTTGTGCTTGCCTGGAGCAATCGGGCGCACGACTCGGGCAGGTCGTGGTGGCTGCTGGTGGCGGTGCTTCCCCTCGTGACAGAGTTCGTTGTGCAGAGTTGCGTCTGGGCGTCGCGGCTGGCCGTGGGCGGAGCCCTGGCCGTCTTCGGGTTTGAAACCACCACCACGGCGCTCGTGATTGTGTTCCTCGCGGCGAGCGTGACTGGCGTGGTGCTGGTGCAGCGGTCGTTCCGAAAGAGTATGAGCTAGTCCGACGGCTTTCACCGCGGTCTGACTGGCGTCACCGGCGTGCCGTCGCTCGCCTGACCGCGGTTGCAGGCCGTCCACCGGACGGCCTGCTCCTCGCTACGGCCAGGTCGGAGGAACGAGTTACGCCAGCGCCTTTACGATCAGGTCGCCCATCTGCTTGGTGTTCACCAAGGTGGTGCCGGCGGTGTGGATGTCCCGGGTGCGGTTGCCCTGGTCAAGCACGCTCTGGACGGCGTCGTGGACGCGTTTCGAGACTTCGGGAAGGCCGAAGGCGTACTGGAACAGCATTCCCAGCGACAGGATTTGGGCGATGGGGTTGGCGATGCCCTGGCCGGCGATATCGGGGGCCGAACCGCCCGAGGGCTCGAACAAGCCGAAGGCGCCTTCTTTGCCCGGGGCCCCGGCGAGGCTGGCGCTGGGGAGCATTCCCAAGGAGCCTGCGATCATCGAAGCTTCGTCCGATAGGATGTCGCCGAACATGTTCTCGGCAAGGATGACGTCAAACTGCCGGGGGTTGCGCACCAGTTGCATGGCGGCGTTGTCGACGTACATGTGGCTGAGGGCCACGTCGGGGTACTGCTTGCCGACTTCGGTGACGACCTCGCGCCAGAACACCATGGTGGTGAGCACGTTCGCCTTGTCGATGGAGCACAGCTTCTTGCCCCTCTGGCGCGCGGCCTGAAACGCGATATGGGCAATCCTCTCGATCTCGGCCCGGGTGTAGACCATGTTGTCGCTGGCCCAGTCGGCCTGGCGCTCCTTCTTGCCGAAGTACAGGCCGCCTGTCAGTTCGCGCACGACGAGCACGTCGAGCTGTTCCCCGATAATCTCCGACTTGAGCGGCGAGGCGCCGGCCAGCCCCTTGAAGACGATAGCGGGACGAAGGTTGGCGTAGAGGTTGAAGTGCTTGCGCAAGGGCAGCAGGGCGCCGCGTTCGGGCTGTTCGGCCGGGGGGAGCTTTTCCCACTTGGGCCCGCCTACCGAGCCGAAAAGGATGGCGTCGGCGGCTTCGCAGGTCTTGATGGTGCTCTCGGGGAGCGCCTTGCCGTGGTTGTCGATGGCGATGCCGCCCACGTCGGCGGCGGTCTTCTGTACGGTCAGTCCGGTCTGGCGCTCGAGAACCTCGAGGACCTTGAGGGCTTCGGCCATCACCTCGGGCCCGATGCCGTCGCCCGCGAGGACGGCGATCTTCTTGCTGTTGCTCATGCCCGTGAGCCTAGCCGTTCCGCAGGGGTTTGATCAAGCTACGGAGCTTCTGGTTGGTCCAACTCTAAGGGGATCCTCGCGAAGATCTCGAGCTGCCGGGCCAGGTCGGCACGGCGGGACTGGGGGGCGGTTTCGAGCAGAGAAAGCACCTGGAGGTTGGCCTCGACCAGGCCCTTCTCCTGCCGTGTTCGGGCCACGATGTTGGCTTCGTCGTTGCGGATGGCCTGGAGTTTGGCGGCGTCGACGGACGTCACGTCGAGTTCGGTCTTGTCCTCGTACAGGTCGCGGCCCAGGATCTGGGCTTGCGCCTGTGCGGTGGTGAGGGCGGCCAGGGACTCCCGGAACTCGGTGGTCCCCGCCCGGAAGGCGTTCGAGGCGCGGTATTCGGCGGCGGCCAGGTTGTTCCAGGTCTCGTACAAGCGCTGGGCCAGGGCCCTGTGCGACGAGCGCCCCACCGGGTCCCAGTCGTGGATTCGGGCGCGTTGGTCGCGAAGCAGCATGAGCAGTTCCCGGTAGTAGCCCTCGGCCGAGGCGTAGTTCCCGCTCCGGAACAGGGCGTTGCCCATGGCGTACAAGAGGTTCGGGTTGTCGCGGCCCGAAGACTCGCCGCGGTCGCCGGTCCTGTCGAGGGCGAAGAACCGCTTTACGGCCTCGTCAAAGTCCTGTTTTTCGTAATGGATGACGCCAAGGCGGTACGAGACGCCCGGGGCGTCGCCGTGGCCGGATTCGGCGGTCTCGAACAGCTTGAGCGCCTGGTCCCAGCCGCCCGGTACGATGCCGCGCCCGGTGGCCTCGACCCCCGGGGTCTGCCTGTAGTAGAGGTTCCCCAGGTTACGGTAGACGAGGGCCGAGGAAGGGTCGAGGGTCACCAGCCCCTGGTCCCGGAAGGCCTCGAAGGACCTCTGGGCGTCGAGGTAGTACTTCTCGGCCTGGAGGGGCTGCCCCATCTCGTCGAAGATCTCGCCGATGCGGTTGCTGGTGGCCACGCGCATGGCGGGCCTGCCGTTGAGCCGGGCCTTGCGGGGCTCCAGCCGCTGAAAGTAGGTGTCGGCCGCGGCGAGGGCCCGGCGTTCGTCCTCCGAGGCCTGCCTCTGGCGATAGAACCGCGACAGCTGGTAGTGCAGTTCGGGCAGGGTTTTCTCGGTGTCCATGGCCCTCAGCAAAAGGGTGTCGACCTTGTCGAGGTAGGCGGGACGGAACGGCTCCGACGAGTAAGGGTACTTGTACGGGGGGAGGAGCTGAACCTTCTTCTTCTCGCCCTCGGACGAAGAGCCGCTGCTTTCGGCTTCAGCCGTCTTGGGAATGGGCTTCGACGTGGCCTTGGGCTGGGGATTCTCCGGCGGCTCGACCATGGCGGGACGAACGCCGTACTCCTCCTCGACGGTCTTCTGGGTGACAGGGATCTTCTTCTCGTTCGCCGACACGGCCTCTTCCCTGTCGAGGAACCAGCGCGCCAGCTGCGCCATGGTCTCGCCGTCCATGGCCATCTTCTTGTCGGCGTCGATCCTGTCCTTCATCTTGAGGAGTTCGGTTTCCGCGTCCTCAAGGATGAAGACGCGGACGAAGCGCCAGGTCACCGGGGCGTCGTAGCCGTACAGGCGCAGATACTCGCTGAGCGCGGAGTTGGCCTGGTCGAGGGCCTGGCGGGCGGACAGGGTTTGACTCCACGCCAGGAAGTTGTCGGCCTGGCGGAGCAGCCCGTCCTTGGACCCTGGATTCTTGGCCAGCAGCGGACGGAGGATGGCGTCGGCCCTGCGGAAGTGGTCTTCGCGGTTGCGGCCGTCGAAGCCGAAGTCGGTTTCAAAGCGGCTGTACTCGAGGATGGCCTTGGGGTCGGGATTCCCCAGGATAACCTCGCCGGGGATGTCGTCCTGGATGTCGGCGCCCGCGTTCGCGGTCGACAGCAGGGCCGTCACGTAGGCGTAGTAGGCCTCGAGGGCCGAGCGCTTGGCCGCCAGCCTGTCGGCGAGGGCCTTGCCTTCCAGTCCGTCGGGCAGCGGCGCAAGGGGGCGGCCGAACCTCTCGTCGAGTTTGGGCCTGTCTTCGTCGCGGTAGGGGCGCACCGACGGCTTGAGCAGCTCAAGGTACTTGCGCCGCGCCCTGTCGTAGTCGCCGGTGTCCTGATAGGTCTCGGCGTACTGGAAGAACCTCTCGTCCACGGGCCAGTAGTAGCGCGCCTGGGCAAACAGGTCGTCGGCCGTGGCGCCGTCGTTCTGGCGCGCTGCCACCAGGCCGCGCTCGTAGAGGTCATTGGCCTTCCAGGGGCGGAGCAGGAAGTTCCACCCGAGCAGGACGAGGACGGCGGCGATGACCGACGCGACCACCGCCACCCGGAGCACCGGGAGCATGATGGTGCGCAGGTTGAACCACAGCGTTCCGTGCCGGGCCTCGATCTCGGCGCCCGAGCCCTTTTCGAAGCCGGCAGGAATGACGATCTTGCGGCCCAGGATCTTGCCCACGGTGGCGGCCAGGGTGCGGACGGGGGCCCGGGCCACCAGCTGCTTGACGACCCTGTTGAGGTCCTCGAAGACCACGTCCTTCTCGCCGATGAGCTCCTCGACGGCCAGCCTCAGGTTGAGTGGCAGCTGGCCCAGGGCGCGCTGGGCCGTCTTGAACTCCTCGTCGGAGAGCGACAGGGTCTTCTGGGCGGCCTCGACGTCGAGGTCCACCGACTGGGCGGGGTTCAGCAGCTCGGCGTCGGTATGGTCGTCTGCCGTGATGCCGAACTGCGACTCGAAGTCGCCGAGCTGGAACTCGTCGGCTTCCTTCAGGGCGTCGAAGGCCTCGACGTCTTCTTCCTTGGTGTCGGCAAAGCCTGCAAGTTCAGGGAAGTTGGCTTCGCCCATGGCGTCGCCGAATTCGAACTCCTCGTCGTCGGGGGGGGCCGCGGGGCTCGGGAACGCATCATCGTCAAGGCTTGCGGGCGACGGGGGGGCGGCCTCGGACTCAAGGGGCCCGAAGTCTGCGGGTTCGCCGAAGTCGGGCGGCGCGCCAAAGTCCAAGTCGTCCAGGGCGCCCAGTTCCTCGGGGGGTTCGAGCTCCGCTTCGGCTTCAGGTTCGAATTCGGCTCCAAACTCGGGCTCTGGTTCGGCCTCTCCCCCGGGCGCCGGACCGAGAAGGTCCTCGAGGCTGGGGCCGCTGGGTTCCTCAAGATCGGGAACCGCCGCCGCGAACAGGTCGTCAAGGTCGGAGGGGGTATCGGGCGCGCCTTCGTCCTCGGGCTCGGCCTCGGCGCTGAGTTCCTCGGGGGCACTCTCGGCTTCCGGGTCTTCGGAGCCCCCGGGCATGCCCCCCAGCAGACCGGCGAGGTCGTCGTCGAGCTGGGATTCGGGAGGGAGGATGACCTCGGCGGGCAGACCCATGGCTGCCCGGATTTCGGGTTCCCGGGCCAAGCCTTGAACGATGGTCTTGAACTGTTCGACCGTTTCTATTGAGGGCATCTCTCACCATTATCGGAGAATCAGAACTAAACCCTTTCCGGAATTCTCCGAAAAGTATAGCAGAATGAACCCCTTCATAAAATTGTCAGCCGTTCTGCTCCTGCTGGTGCCTTTCGCCGCCTTTGCGGCCGAGAGCAGCGAGGGATCCGGTTCGAAGAAGCCCATGCCTCCCCCGGCCGTTCCGGCACCGGACAACATCAACACCTACATCCACCTCTTGGTGAACAACTTGACCAAGGCGAGGCCGCCGCGCATTCAAGACCGCAAGCTCATCCTGACCTGGATGAGCGACACCCGCCCCCGCTACGTGGCGGCGGCGTTTCTGCACGAGGCCTTCCGCCAGAAACACCTGTTCTGGCGCAACCAGAACGGCGTGTACTTTCTGGTCATGGACATCCCCGCCGACGCGCCGCCGACCCTGGACTACAGGCTCATCGTCGACGGTCTATGGGAGGGGGACCCGACCAACCCCGACGCGTACCGCAACGACCAGGGCATCATCATCAACCGCGTTTCGCTCAAGGCCGCCGACCTGCCCATGCGCGACGGTCCCGTCGCCGGTTACTTCGGAGCCGTGACGTTCTCGTACAGGGGAAAGCCCGGCCAGCAGGTGTCCATCATCGGCAACTTCAACCAGTGGGACCCCTTCGCCCACTTCCTCGAAGAGACCCAGCCAGGCGAATACCGCCTCACGCTGACCCTGCCCCCGGGCACGGTGCTCTACGAGTTTGTCGCGGGCACCCGCACCTTCCTCGACCCGGGCAACGCCCACACGGGGCACGACGACCAGGGCGGCGTGTTCAGCTATTTTGAAAACCGCATGATCAGCCCGGCCACCGTTCTTGACGCCGCCCTCCCCGCGTCCGCCCCGCAGTGATGGAGGGCCCGTGGCAGACCGCCTGGAACGCGGCCCGGCGCCAGAGCGACTTCCTCGACCTTACAGACAGCCGCTTTCACCAGAACGGCCTGGTCCCCGACCGGGCCGTGTTCGAGCGCGGGTTCTCGCGGTGGCTTGACCAGCGCGCCTACGAACCCGACAGCCGCGGCGACCCGGCGGCCCGGGCTGCCCTGTCGGAGTTCTACGCCTCGGAAGGCTGGGCGCTCCCGCTCGACCGGTTCCTCCTCACCGCAGGGACCAGCGAGGCCTACGCCCTCGCGTTTTCCACCCTGGCCGAGGCCGGCGACACCGTGGCGCTTCCCCGCCCCGGCTACCCCCTGTTTGAACACCTGGCCCGGCACTCGCGGTTGGAAACCCTGTTCTACGACCAGCCCTGGGCCGCCGGCTGGCAGCCCGACGCGGCCGAACTGGAAGCGCGCCTCACGCCCAGGACCCGCTTCGTCGTCGTCATCAGTCCAAACAACCCAACGGGTCAGGTGGTTTCACAAGCGACGCTGTCGGCCGTGGCCGACGTGTGCCGCCGCCACGACCTGACGCTGGTGGTCGACGAGGTGTTCGACGCGTGCTGGGAGGGGCCCGGACGCCTGCCCCGGCCCGGCGCCCTGTTCCCCGACGTTAAGACCCTGACGTTGAACGGCATCTCGAAGCGCTTCGGCAGCCCGGATCTGAAGCTGGCGTGGATCGCGGTCTCGGGACCCCGGACCTGGGCCGACGAAACGTCGGCGGCCCTGGAGTTTGCCAACGACACCTTTTTGTCGGCCAACAGCTTCAGCCAGTTCCTGCTGCCCGATCTGATTGCGCAGATGGGCCCGTGGCAGCAGGGCCTGCGCAACCTCTTGGGCACCAACCGCGCCGAAGCCGAGCGCTGGATGGCGGACAAACCCCGGGTGGCGGGACTGTTGCCCCGGGGAGGCATCCACGGGCTGTGGCGCTTCGACGGCCTGCCGGCCGACATGGACGACGAGGCGTGGGCGGTGACGCTGCTGCGCGACGAGCGCCTCGGCCTCCACCCCGGATACTTCTACGATGTGGACGAGCCGGGGGTGTGGCTGGTGTACAGCCTGCTTAAAGAGCCGGCCGCGTTTCGGGAAGGCTTGAAGAGGCTGTCGAACCGGCTCCAGCTGGCCGTGCCAGGTCCTTCCTCTCGTCGGTGATCGCGCCCAAGAGGCTCGACTCGTCGGTCGTGTCCTGGCCAATCTCCCACACCATGACCCCCGAAAGCCCCGCCTGCTTGGCGTACTGAACCTTGCGGCGCACGGTCTCGATGCCGTTGAAGTAGTACCCCGACACCGTGTCCTGGCTGGGGCTGAGCCGATAGCGCCCCTGGAGCGTCTTGTAGCTGACAGCCGACGACCAGGCCGGCCCCTTTTCGGTGTACCCCCGGCCATAGAAAGGCAGACCCAGCAGCAGTTTGCCGGCGGGGACGCCCTGGTCGAGGAAGGCCTGGACGTGGGCGGCCGAGTTCTCAAGGGTGGAGTGTTGGCCGTAGTCGTCGTAGAGCATGCCGTGGACCCTGTCGACCGCCAGGTAGGCGGCGGTGTTGAGCGGGTGCGACGGACTGACGGCCACGGTTACGCGCAGTCCCCAGGGCGAGAACGACCGCCGGACCTCGTCGAGCAAAAGTGCGTAGTTGTCGAGGTCCTGGGTCCGCGGGTACTCCCAGTCGAAGTCGGCGCCGTCAAACCCGTCCTCTTGCAGGAAGGCCGTCAGGCGGCCGGCGAACTTGACCCGCAGTTCGGGCGACTTGGCCACGGCGGCCAGGTCCCCGCGCTTCTCGTGGTCGGTGATGCCGATGAGGATGCGCGTGCCGAACTCGCGCTTGACCTTGCGGAGGAAGTCGAGCCTGTCGGGGGTCAGCGAGTCCTGGCGCACCTCGCCATCGCCCGTCACCGAGAGCGTGAAGTAGACAAGGTCGGTGAGGTGCCGGGCCTGGGCCGGGTCGGTAGCGGGAATCTTGTAGCCGGGCAGGTAGCCGACCACCTCGAGGCCGGCGAGAGGACCCGATGCCGTCTCCTCGGAAATTCCGGTGGGGGCTGCGGCCTGAGGGTAGAGGTAGAACCCTAGGTTCCCGGCTTCGCAGCCGCTGAGAAGGACCGTTAGAACGGCCCAGAGGACGCTTTTTTTCATTCGGGAGAGGTTTATAGGAAAACGGCGAGCGCGTCCAGCCCATTGCGCCCGGCCGGGGGATTGATTAGACTTCGGGCATGATCGGCATCATTGGAGCCATGGCTCCCGAAATGGCCCTGCTGGCGGCCGCCTTGGAAGGCTTGGAAGAGAGGACGACGGCCGGAATGACGTTCCGATCCGGCCTCCTCCAGGGCAAAAAGGTGGTCCTGCTGCAGTGCGGCATAGGCAAAGTCAACGCCGCCGTCGGGGCCGCCCTCCTCATCGAGCTTTTCCATCCCCGGGCCATCTTGAACACGGGGTCGGCGGGGGGGCTGCTGCCGACCCAGACCTTCGGCGACACCGTGGTCAGCACGGCCGTGGTCCACCACGACGTTGACGTGACCGCCTTCGGTTACGCCCCCGGCCAGATTCCAGGCCTTCCCGCCTCGTACCCGTCGGACCCCGCGCTGGTGGCCTTGGCGGTGCGTTGCCTGCACGGCGTGCCCCACGCGACGGGGGTCATCGGCTCGGGAGACCTGTTTGTTCACGACGCCGAGACGGTGGAACGCATCCTGGCCAAGTTCCCCGACGTGTGTGCCGTCGAAATGGAAGCCGCAGCCATCGCGCAGGCGTGCCACCTGTCGAAGGTTCCCTTCGTCGTGGTGAGGGCCTTGAGCGACATCGCGGGCAAGGAGTCGCCCGTGGCCTTCGCCGAGTTCCTCCCCCTGGCCAGCCAGAACTCGAGCCGGCTGGTGATGGACATGCTGAAGGACCTTTGAGGAGACCCCCATGGAGAAGATCGCAAGTTTTCAGATTGACCACCTGCGCCTCAAGCGCGGCGTCTACGTCAGCCGGATCGACCGCTTCGGCGACACCGTGCTCACCACCTTTGACCTGAGGATGAAGGAGCCCAACAACGAACCCGTCCTCGACGTCCCCGCTTTCCACAGCCTCGAGCACCTGGGGGCCACCTTCTTGCGCTCCCACCCCGCTTGGAAGGACAAGACCGTGTATTTCGGCCCCATGGGTTGCCGCACCGGCATGTACATGGTGCTCGAGGGTCGGCTCGACAGCCCCGCCGTCGTCCCCCTGGTGAAGGAGTTCCTCGAGTGGGTGCTCGCCTTCGAGGGCGAGGTTCCCGGGGCGTCGGCCAAGGAATGCGGCAATTGGCGCGACCACAACCTCCCCATGGCCCAGTGGGAGGCGCGCAAGTACCTCGAGGTTGTCTCCAGCCCCGCCCCCGAAAACCTGACTTACCCCGAGTAGACCCCGCCCGCCGGAGGACCCCATGATCGGACCCATGTTCAGCCTCAACGGCGAGCTTAGACCGGTGGCCGAGGCCACCGTGCCCCTCGACGACGTGGCCTTCGCCTACGGCTTCGGCGTCTACGAGACGCTCAAGGTGCGCCACGGCGTCGTGTACTTTGCCGACCTCCACGAAGAGAGGCTTTGGGAGAGCGCGCGGACCATCGACCTCGAGCATCCGTTCAAACCCGGGGACTTCCGGCGCTTCGTGGACGAGCTGACAGCAGCCAACGGCTTGGGCGACGCCAACCTTAAGGCCCTGCTCGTGGGGGGGGCCAAGGCCTCCGACGCCCGGCTGTCCATCCTGGCGCTCAACCCCCTGTTCCCCGACCGCAAGGACTACAAGCAGGGTGCCACGGCCATCAGCTGGTCGGGCGAACGGGTGTTTCCCCGGGCCAAGACCCTCAACATGCTGGTCAGCTACCTGGCCTTCCGCGAGGCGCAGAACCTGGGGGCCTATGACGCCCTGCTGGTCAACCGCCGGGGCGAAGTAACCGAGGGGACGAGGACCAACCTGTTCGTTACCGACGGCACCGGTCTGGCCACGGCGCCAGCGGGTCAGGTCCTGGCCGGGGTGACCCAGCTCACGGTGCGCCAGGTGGTCCGCGACCTGGGCATTTCCCTCGAAGAGCGGCCCCTCCCCCTGAGCGAAGTGGGGACGTGGCAGGGCGCGTTTCTGACCTCGACCTCGACCAAGATCATGCCGCTTCGGCGGATCGACGCCACGGCCCTGCCGCTCAGCCCCCTGGTGGACAAGCTTAGGCTTGCTTACGACGGCTGGCTCGACGCGTACGGCCGGAGGCGGTCCTGACCGACCTGATCGTGGTCGGCGGCGGCCCCGCGGGTCTGATGGCCGCCGGCCGAGCCGCCGAACTGGGCGCCACCGTGCTTCTTGTCGAGAAGAATCCCTCGCTGGGCCGCAAGCTGCTCATCTCGGGGGGCGGCCGGTGCAACTTCACCAACGCCGAACCCGACCCCCGGGTCTTGGCCGGCCACTTCGGCGCCGCGCGGCAGGCCCTGCTCTCGCCCTTCAGCAAGTTCTCGTCCACCGAGGCTTTGGCCTGGTTCGCCGCCCACGGCATGCCCTACAGGGTCGAGGCCAACCAGAGGGCCTTCCCCGCCGACAACGACGCCCGGTCGGTGCTTGCGGCCCTCGAGCGCTACCTGGCCCAGGGGCGGGTGAAAACAAGGCTGGGCACCGAGGTGCTGGCCCTCGGGGGCGAACAGACCGGCGACACCGGCCGGGTCACCGGGGTGAAGACCCGCCACGAGACCCTCACCGCCGGGCGCTACGTTTTGGCCACGGGCGGCACGTCGCACCCCGAGACCGGCTCCACGGGCGACGGGTTCCGGTGGCTGCGCGAGTTGGGGCTGAGAGTTCGCCTCCCCGAGCCGAGCCTGGTTCCGGTCGTTGTCCGCGAGCCCTGGGTGGCCGAGCTGGCGGGCCTCGCCTTTGGCGAAGCGGGCCTGGCCGCGTGGGTGGACGGAGAGCGCCAGGACTACCGGCAGGGCAAGCTTCTGTTCACCCACTTCGGGCTGTCGGGGCCGCTGGTGCTCAACTTCGCCACCGACCTGTCGCGGCTGCGCAGCCGCACCGCCCGGCGGGGGGAGCTGGTGCTCAAGGTCGACTTCTTCCCCGGCACCGACGCCAAGGCCCTGGACCGCGACTTGGTCGAACGCTTCGCCCAGCAGCCCGGCAAGAAGCTCAAGAACTCCCTCGCGGGGCTGCTCCCGCCCCGGGTGATTCCCCGGGTGCTTGCCGTCTCGGGCGCCGACCCCGAAAAGGTCCTCGCCCAGGTGACCCGCGCCGAGAGGGACGCGGTGGTGGCGGCGCTCAAGGGGCTCCCCCTCACCTTCAAGACCCTTATGGACGAGTCGCGTGCGGTGGTCAGCTCGGGCGGCCTGTCCATCGACGAGGTGGACTGGAGGACGATGCGGTGCAAAAAGGTGCCCAACCTGGCCGTCACCGGCGACCTTCTGGACATCAACCGCCCCTCGGGGGGCTTCAGCCTCCAGCTGTGCTGGGCCACGGGCTGGGTGGCCGGGAGCGCCGACCCTCCCTTGACTTGACGGGAGAAGTCCTTAACCTTCAAAGGCATGAAGATCACCGTCGACCGCCTGGAAGCGCCGTTCTACCTGGAAGCCCGCAATGAGGACGGCAACACCCTCCGCCTCGACGCCAGCCCCGCCGTGGGCGGCACGGGACGCGGGTTCCGCCCCATGGAGACGCTGCTCGCCGGCCTGGGGGGGTGCTCGGCCGTCGACATCGTCCTCATCCTTCAAAAGGCAAGGCAGCCCCTCGACGACATCAAGGTCGAGATCGAGGGCCAGCGCCAGGCCGGCGTCGAACCCTCGCTGTTTGAGACCATCCACGTGACCTACAAGCTCAAGGGAGCCTTCACCGACGAGGCGGCCCAGCGCGCCGTCGAATGGTCCATGAACAAGTACTGCTCGGTGGCCAAGACCCTTGAAAAGACAGCGGTCATCACCTGGGCCTGGGAGAGAGTCGAATGAAGAACCCCTATCCGTCCGAACACTTCGAGACCCGGGCCGTCCGCACCCAAGCGCAACGCTCGGGGTTTGCCGAACACTCGGTGCCCGTGTACATGACCTCAAGCTACCTGTTTGAAAGCGCCGAGCACGCCCGGGCGCTGTTCGCCAACGAGCAGGAGGGCATGGTCTACAGCCGCTACGACAACCCGTCCAACGACGAGTTCGTCGACAAAATGGCGGCCCTTGAGGGCACCGAAGACGGCATAGCCACGGCCAGCGGCATGGCTGCCATCTTCGGCGCCCTGGCCGGCACCCTTTCGGCGGGGGACCATATCCTGGCCTGCCGCTCCCTGTTCGGCTCCAGCCACCAGGTGCTTACCCAGGTGCTGCCCCGGTTCAGAATCACCAGCAGTTACTTCGACCTGGGCCGGCCCGAAACTTTGGAACCGCTGGTGACCCCGGCCACCAAACTCGTCTTCGTCGAGACCCCCACCAACCCCGGCCTCGACCTCATTGACCTCGAGTTCCTTTCGGCCGTGTGCCGCCGCCGGGGTCTGATCCTGGCCGTCGACAACTGCTTTGCCACGCCCTACCTCCAGACCCCCGCAGCCTGGGGCGCCGACCTGGTCCTCCACTCGGCCACCAAGTTCATCGACGGCCAGGGGCGGGGCCTGGGGGGCGTCATTCTGGGCCCCAAGCGGCTCATCGACCCCATCCGCTTCTTCTGCCGCCAGACCGGCCCCGCGCTCTCGCCCTTCCACGGCTGGCTGTTCTCCAAGAGCCTCGAGACCCTCGCGGTGCGCATGGACAGGCACTGCGACAATGCCGAGTTCCTCGCCGGACGGCTGGAGGGCCACCCCAAGCTCGCCGCAGTGAAGCACCCGTCGCTGGCCAGCCACCCCCAGCACGCGCTGGCCAAGAAGCAGATGAAGCGCGGCGGAGGCCTTCTTACCGTCGAGGTCAAGGGCGGGCTTGAAGCGGGCAAGCGCTTCCTCGACGCCCTCGAGCTGTGCAGCCTCACCGCCAACCTGGGCGATACCCGCACCACGGCCACCCACCCTGCCTCGACCACCCACTCCAAGCTCACCGACGACGAACGCTCGGCCGTGGGCATAGGCGCGGGCACCGTGCGCATCTCGGCAGGCCTCGAGCACCGCGACGACTTGCTGGCCGACCTCTTGCGGGCCCTGGCACATGTTTGAACGAAATCTGATGACCCGGTCGGGGTTTTGGGGCTAGAGTCAGGCATGGACACGAAACCTTCGGCGCCCGGGGTCATCTTCGACCTCGACGGCGTTATCGTCAGCACCGACGAGCACCACTACCAGGCCTGGAAGCGAATGGCCGACGAACAGGGCCTGGTCTTCGACCGCCACACCAACGAGCGCCTGAGGGGCGTGAGCCGCATGGAGAGCCTCGAGATCATCCTGTCGGGGTCGAAACGTTCGTTCACCGACGCCGAGAAGACCGCCCTGGCCGACACCAAGAACCGCTACTACCGCGAGGCCCTCAAGGCCCTCACCCCCGCCGACCTGCTCCCGGGGGTGACGGCGCTGATGGCCGACCTGAAGGCCAAGGGCATCCCCGCAGCCATCGGCTCTTCGAGCAAGAACACGCCCTTCATCCTTGAAAAGATCGGGCTGGCCGGGCGCTTCGAGGC
>Ga0181516_10000512_pt1 | contig 35492 bp, 29 predicted proteins | sample PEATcosm2014_Bin_25_FD_121104 | JGI IMG/M metagenome (GOLD analysis project Ga0181516, IMG submission 121104) | Peatland microbial communities from MTU Mesocosm Facility, Houghton, MI, USA - PEATcosm2014_Bin01_10_metaG | ecosystem: Environmental > Terrestrial > Soil > Wetlands > Peat | place... | reverse complement strand
TACCGTAGACCAGTTTTGAAAGGGCACGGCTTTAGCCGTGCCGCAAAGCTCCAATGAAATCAATGGGCTTTAGCCCCTGAGGGAAAGCCCTACGGTCTACACCATTTCCGAATCTGCTCTAAAACTCCACATGCGCCCGCACCGTAGGCACATAGAGCGGCCCCCGGTCCCGGTTGTAGCCGGGGTCGGCAATATACGACCCGCCGGTCATGGCATACAGCCCGCGCCAAATGTGCGCGTTGTAGTACCACTCCACGATGTTCTCGCGCCCGTAGGTCAGCCCGCCATCGCCCAGCAGGAAGCCGCTTCCCCCATAGTGCAGATAGTTCTGGTGGTCGCGTTTGATGGCGTTGGAAACGAACGCCGCGCCCGCCTTGTCGTTGGGCCTCGACCAGCTGTGACCGTTGTAGTCCCCGCCAAAGAGAACCGTCTGGCCGACCTCGGTGTAGGCGAACGATTCGCGCTTATCGTCGTTCCAGCCGAAGCGCGCGAACAGGCGCAGGCTGTCCGTGACCTCCTGCTCGGTGTTCAGGCCAAAGCCGTACTTGACTGCGCCGAAGCTCTCGGTCTGCGTGATAGCGGGTGTGGCAATCTTCCCGGAAAGATACCGCCGCACCGACTGGCGGTAGTCGCCCATGTGCGCGTGATTCACGTAGCTGAGAACGCGAACTGCTCCCTGGCGCTTTGTGCTCAAAAGCCCCGCAAACAGCCCCTTGCGCAACTCGAACTCCCAGTTCTGCCCGTTTGCCCGGCTGAAGGCCCAGTCAAGAGAAATGCCGTTGGCCACAACCGGCATTGCCCCGATGGCGTACCGCGCTGACCAGATCCGGTCGTCGTATTCCAGCACTCCGCCGACGGTGTAGCCGCGCGTGTCGGCGGCGTAGTCCCACGCGCCGTTGTTGTCGATGGTCCAGTTGGTGAACTGCAGATGGCTGTCCGTTCCGACCGAGTTGACATCAAAAATATCCGGGAGACTCATCTTGCCCACGCGAATCTCAAACCGGCGCAGCGGCACCTTGCTCGCCAGGGCGAGCGGTCCGCGCTCCTGGTCCACCATCTCGTTGGTCAGACCGACGATCTGGTTAATTTCGCCGCGCGAGAGGTAAGGGGCGATGCTCAAGGTGGGGTTGCGAACCACGTCGAGATTTGTAATGCCACCGAGCCCCAGCGCCTGCGAAAGCCCGCGCCCGCCCGCATTCTCTATGTCCAGGATCAGGTCCGTGTTGTAGCGGGAGTTGGGGTGCAGTTGATAACCGAGATACAGAGTCGCAACTTCCGACGCTTTGGTCTCAAACGTGTCGCGCAAGCTGTTGACGCCTTCATACGGCGAATGAAAGTGTCCGTGCATCTGAAAAATACTGTTGGCCTGTCCGGAAACCCAGTAGCGGCCTCCCTCCGAGTGCGGAGCCATCGTGAGGATGGGATCAGCCGGCGCGGCAGGAGATTGCGGATTGGGACCGGAGGGAAGCTGAGCAGACGCCTGGACACCGGCCAGACCCGCAGCCAACGTCCAGCCGCAGGCCACATGGGCGAGGAAGTTGACGAACGAACTGGGGCGGCGGCTGGGCATAGAATGGAGGAGTATTCTATACCCCCATTGGGTTAATACTATACCGGGGGTAGGTACTGTCAAGAACAGGGAGTGTGCAATGTCGCATCAGGAACGCCAAAAGCTGAAGCTGCTGCAGAGACTGAGAAAGGTGCGCGGACAACTGGACGCCGTCGAGCGCTCGCTGACTGCCGATGAGGACTGCGGCGGCCAACTCATGCTGCTGGCGGCGGTGCGCGGCGGCGTCAACTCGCTGATGGGCGAGGTGCTGGAAACGCATATTCGGTTTCACCTGGCAGACGGCGCCAAGGAGCAGATTGCGCCCGAGCTTGCCGAGGATCTGATCGACTTGGTGCATGCGTATTTGAAGTGAGTGTTTCAGCAGCCGCCCCCGCTCTGCCCACGTCTATCCTAGTTTGCAAGGGTGGCGCGCAGTGTGAACGTACGGTTGATTTGCGGCCCTATCGAATCGCAATCAGCAGACCGACGGTAACGCTCATCGACTGCTGATGCCCGCTGGCGAAGCTGTATCCATAGCTTGGCTCCGCGTACCAGCCAAGCCTCCGCTTCGGCCAGGGCCAGAACATGAAATCGAGAGCGGCTTCTCCCGCAAACGAATTGGCGCTATGGCCGCCGGTGATCGTATGGGCCCACTCCGGACCGGCGCCGAACATGAATTCAGTTGTCTTCGACAAAGTGTAAGGCTTCTTGAACAGAAGGTCGGTGTCCCACTCAGTCTGCCCACGGCTGAAGAAGGGCGTCACTCCTGCTTCGATCTCCAACCGTTTCTTGATCGGCGTCACTTCGACGGCGACACTTGGGCCGTAAGCAGCAGGGCCGTGGGTAAGTGCCCATTCCCCCGCGCCGCCGATTTCGATAATTGCCGCTGGCTCCTTCTCATCGGCCTGGCCAAAGGCTCTCGCTGCAATCAGCAATGCGCCCATCAAGGCTACCCTAGCGGCTCTCATCGAGTCTCCGCTCCCAATTTCGATTTGCAGAACGGCCCCATATTCGTCATGTTAGCCTGCCACCTGCGCGCGGCGCATAAGCGAATGATGATTGCGGGGCCATGATTCTCCGCGTTCTTCTTGCTACCCGGAAGACGATGACGCTGCGAAGCATCGGCGTCGCTACTGGTAGTTCCCAATCAGCACGAACGGTGCCCAGTAGAACGGATGGGAGTAGCCTGCTTGGGGCGCTGTAGGTGCCGGCGTCCCCACAGTTTCAAAGCCACGTTCGCTGCGCCCGCCTTCGGAAGCAGAAGGCCCCTTGAGCAGCGCCAACTGCGCCTGCCGCAATGCTTCAGCTTTGCCGGCGGCGGGATCTTTGAGCCATCTTGAGTAGAAGTCGCTCATCAGCCGGCTTGTGCTGGCGTCGTTCACATCCCACAGGGTCGCCAGGACGGCTTCGGAATCTTTCTGTTGGGCGATCATGCCCAGGCTGTCCATCTCCGTGCCGTCTCTGGTTTTGTAATCCTTTGCCGTGCTGCAGGCAGAGAGGGTCAGCAGGCGCGTTCCGTGAAACACGACCGTGGAGTGCTCCATCTCGGAGAGATTCCACTCATATCCTTTCGCATCGCCGGTCGCCTCTCCGCCAAGCATCAGATACGGCTCCTCGCCACTGCCCGTTTCAACTACAAAATGGCTGGCAATGTGCACCACCGGGAATCCCTTGCCCTCGCCAAGCTCCGACTTCAGTGCGGCCAGCGTGAACTGATCGTTGGGAAAAAGCTTTCCTTCCATGGGCCCATGCGATTCAGGCGCGGTTAGGTGACTCCACTTCTGGGCTGACGCGCCGAGCTTGCATCGGCAAGCTTTTGCTCGCGCTGGGCAATCTGGTCTTTCAGCGCAAGACTCTGCGCAAGAGCGAGACGAGGCTCGAGTATGCCGGCCGTCGCAGCCAGCAGTCCCAAGCTTAGACAAGTGATAGATCGCATTCTCCCCGTCAGACTCATCCCGCTCCCGCCGAACCGTCCCGCTCATGCTATACCTCAGCATGGTCTCAAAAGAACAACTGGGCAGGGAGACCGCTTTACTGAACGACCGTTCCGGGCTCATCCCCAGGCACTCCCAGGGCAAAGTCCGCATCCGCCGAACTCCTGCTGATCACGGGATGTTGATGCGATCCGTCCGCGGAGACGCGGGCCGAAACCTGCTGCGCCACTGCATCGTATACCTGGCTCAGTGGAGTATTGCCTTTGCCGTTCTTAAGAGCCTCCAGCAGGAAATACGTAAAATACCCGTGCTTCAGCCCCGGACTCTCAAGGGACTCTTCATCCACCTGGCTTGCCGACATCACGATTCGACCGGTGCCCTCCGTCATTCGATTTAGCATCTTGCTTGATGGCCCTTTATTTGCCAACGAGCCACCCGCCGCGGACGCCGCGTTCCGCATCGACCCGCCGCTATAGCAGGTATCCAGAATCACCGCCGTGCGCAACGCCTTCATGCGCGTAGCCACCGCGTTGGCCAGCTCCACCATCGGATACGCGGTGGCAAACATGGCATCCTCGTCAAAGCTGCCGCCGGTGTAGACCTCGGTATCGTAGGTAACCAGGTAGTTTGCGCCTCCCGAGGTGTCCATCGTGCGAGGTGTGCCGTGCGTGGCCACATAAATCACCACCATGTCATTCGCTCCGGCATGACGAGCAATCCAGTTCAAACCTTCCTTGATATTCTTCGTGGTCGCCTGCTCATCGGTGAGCACGCGCACATGGCTCGCGGGAAAGCGCCCGATGGCCGGGTCGGTCAGTTCGGCGGCAAAGGAGCTTGCGTCCGCGGTTGTATAGTTCAGACGCGGTATGCTGCTGTCGGTAAAGCGGCTGATGCCCACTACCAGCGCCCACTTCTGCGCTACCGGTCCCGGAGCTTCGGCAATTCCTGCACCGGTAGCTGACGAGCCAGGTGCCTTTGCCGTGCCTTCTTCCACAGCGAATCCGCGCCCGGCAGGCGTGGCCAGCACCAGTGGATTCAATCCCTGCTGCATCGCTTCAGAGCCATTGAATTGTGCTTTGTCCATTGCATACTTGGCCAGTGCATCGTGGCCGAGCCGCTGCTCCACCAGGCTGCGGTAGTACCATGCATCGCCCAGTTCGCTGCACTCTTGAACGGCATGCTTGAGCAGTTGCAACGCATCTTCAAAAGCGCCGTTGCCGCTTTGCGGGGTAATTCGCTCCAGTGCCTGAACCACCAGATCCTTGCCCGCGCCACAGCGCTGTTCCTGTCCCTGAGCGGGCGCGCAAACAGCTACCGAGGCGGCAAAAAGTAACAGCCCCACAAATCGAATCGATTGGCTGCTTTTCATTTCGGCGTCGTGCTCCCTCCGGCCGGGGGCGTTGCCGCTGGGTGAGTTGCCGCTGGGTGCGTTGCCGCTGGGTGCGTTGCCGGTTGGTGTGCCGACGCCAGGTGCGTCCGCTCCGCTCGCGTTTTCATGGCCTGGATCACCGTTAAGCTGACCCCGTCGCCGATGAGCGCTTGCTGGCCTCCCGTCGTCATGTCGAAATTGACTGCCTTGGCTGACCGTACGGCCTGCGTTACCGTGTCTTCGTCCATGCCGGACTTGACCATTGAGACGACTTGCGCATTGGTCAGCGCTTTGGCGGCAGTTGGCTTCGGTGCAGCGGGCGTTCCGCTGTCTGCAACCGCAGGAACGCTCGGAGCCGCAGCGGCCTGAGGCGCAGGATGCTTTTCTTCTTCAAGCTGCCTGTAGTGCGCAATCGCATCCTCGATGCGCCGCTGCGGCTCCAGAAAATATTTCTCGCTCGGCCTCGAATCGATGGCCTTGCCGTAATCGATCGCCGCTTCGTCCAGATACTTCATTGCCGCTTTTGGATCTTCAGCCTTGTAGGCCAGCGCCTCGTAGGCCACACCGGTGTCGTACAGCCGGTATGCATCCTCAGTCGGCTTCGGATCGGGCGTTGCGGTTTCAAATGTTTCCAGCGCGCGTTCCCACAAGCCCCCGGCTGCCAGTTTGTCCCCTTCGTCAAGCGCGCCCTTCTGTTTGGCGAGAAACACTTCAACAGTTTCGCTGGTATTCACGACATGCGCAGCAATCTTTTCCACTGCGCGGTTGATCAGCAGTGCGCGCAATTCGGCATCTGTGGGCGGATTGAGATCCTCGCTGCTGGCTCCGCCTGTCACCCGCTTCCAGGCGCTGGTTACTGACCCTTTTACGCCCTCGGACGCCGAATTTCCCGAGCTGTCGAACTCGCGGTCATACTTCGCTGTCACATTGTCTGAAGATAGCTCCGCTCCGCCCGCGCTCTTGGTCTGAAAAGAGACACTCAGCGAGCCCGTCACGCGCAGGTAATTCTGTGTCTTGGGGGCGTTCTTGCCTACGGCCAGCGACGGGCGTGCCGTCACTGTAGGCGTAGGGTGGGAAAAATCCGTAATCCGGCAGGAGATGATGGCTGAGGGCGCGTGCTCATCTATGCGAAGCCGCGGGTCGTCTTTCGTCAGCTCCGCTTCCAGCATCGATTGCAAGTCGCGTGCCAGATCGGAATGTTCGTCGTGTCCCGTTACCTTGACAGCGATGGTCTCGCCAGGCAAATGCACGAGCGCCGGGAGTTTGCGCAGCAGGGTTACCTTTTCCTTGGCTGTCCCAAAGCTTTGCGCACCGGCCGCAGCGGTCGCAAGCAACCCGATCGTCAGACATACGGCAACCTGCAACTTCACTCCCCGATTCATCCTGACCCCCTTTTGCATCCCATCTTCTACATCTGCTTTGCTGGCAGTCCATCCTCGCTCTTCATCGCCGCCCACGAAGATAAGGACTCCCAGCTAGTTCGTTTTGCCACTTGAGCTGCTCTTGCCCGAGGCGCCCTTCTCAGAACCACCCTTCCCCGAACCGCTCTTTCCGGACCCGCTTTTCTTCGAACCGCTCGAACCGCTCGATCCAGACGAATCGCCACCACCACTGCCCGCTCCAGCCTTGCTCCCGCCGGAGGGCTTGTCCATGGACGAAGCATCGAGCGGTGACACGCTCACGCGCATCGATGCATACGTGATGCCGGGAAGAGCGTTCTGCGCGCGAACCTGGATCGGCTGACTCGGATCGGCATCCTTGCGCACCAGGTAGCCCTGCACCAGGTCAAGATTCGGCAGTTCCTTGGCCAGTTCGTCCGTGTGCTTCTGCGGAACCATTAAGTAATCGCCGGAAATCAAGCCGATGTAGCGGTCTTCGCGATCCGGATCGGCATGCGCCTGCTGAGTGGCCACGGCGGTGGTCAGGTTCCCGGCCATGATGAACCGTGTGCGATCTTCCCAATAGCTCAACACCTCAGTGAACGCGCTGAGCGCCGGTACGCTGATGGCCGGAAGTGTCACCATGGGAGCGATGATCTTGGTTCCCTGCATGATGATATTGAGCGCCTTGACGAACACTGAAGTGGTTGCGGCCTTTGAAACGTTAACCGCCAGCTTCCCTGAGCCCTGCGTAAGCAGGATCTTGCTGGTCCCTTGCTGTGCCTGGGGCGTCCTGAAGCCAAGCTGGTCAAGCGATATCTTGCCCGCCTTGGTCGGTTCCAGCGATGCAATGGCCGTCCATGCCAGCGGCGCAATAATGTTCATGTAAGGATGGATCTGGGTCGTGTCCACGCGAAGCTGCGCTGCGCGAACGTTGGCATCCCCATTGCTGCTGGAGGGCTGGTACTGCGAAAGAGCGATGCTTACGGCCACATCGCCATCGTGGTCCAGCAGCTCCTCCCTCGGAATGTCGGTGGCGTAACGAAGATGCTTCGTATCCGATTTGTAGTGCAGATACTGGGTTTCGGCGGCGGGATCGGGAAGCTGATCCGCCGGCCCCCGCGAAGCCGCTTTGCTTCCATAGTTCTTGCTGTACGGGTTGACGGAATCGAAGAACCCGTTCCAGAAGTCATAGGAGTCGTGAGGGGTATCCTCCGCTGCGGCCTGTGGAGCGGCAGCCTGTGCTGCTGCAAGCTCGGGAAGCAAAGCGGCGAGAAGTCCAAGAGCCGAGGCGTCGGCTACAAAACTGCGTCGGGAGATTGTCATGGTCGTTCTCCTTCAAGAGATCGTGGGGAATGTCGATTCAGGCAGTTGACCCTGGCGACAGTTAGGTTGTGTTCATTGCGCAGCCTCCTTGGGTACGCTGCGCATTGTGGTGAGCGCGATGCCCCAGTTGGTGGGCACCTCGCCGGAAAAACCGCGGGTTCCGCTGCTGGTGTTAGCCAGCAGCTTTTCAAGAGGCGATTCCACGCCTCGGGATCCGCGCGTAGCCACGCCGTCAAAATTCAGCGCGTATGGGTCGGGAAGCGGCTGCGCTGTACTCAGCAGGATGAGCGTATCGACGCCGTAAGGCGGACCGACGCGCAGGGTGCGCGCGCCGGGAAGCACAAACTGGCGGCCGTTGTCTGAGTCGCTGGGAAACTGGTTCTCAGCGTAATCGAGCGGATAGACCAGCGAGCCCTTGCCGTGGCAATCGATATCGAGCACGTAGACCCAGCGTCTCTCGATCACTCGATCCGTTGATTGCAGGGCCATGTTCAACTGGTCGCCCTGACGCACCGGCGAGCCTGGCTGCCCAGGCTGCGGCTGACTTGCAGCGGAGGGCGTCGCGCCGGTTGCTGGAACCATCGTTAGCGTGTAATAGGAGGCACTTGACGCGTCAGCGGGGCTGTTCGCCAGATCGAGCCAGCCATGCACCTTGGCTAACAGCGATGCGTATTTGCCGAGCGATTGAACGCCCCCGTCCAGGTCGGCCAGGCCGGTCATATCGACCCAGTCGCTGCGCACCGGATACGGAGAGGTAGCCGAGCATCCGGGGCTGTGGTCGTGCGCCACCGATGCCGGCGGCCCAGCGGCCAGTTCGCTTTTGTGATACCAGGCGTAGGCTGGCCCATCCGCGGTGACCGTGCCCGTCAGGGCGTAGTCGGCTCCCTTCATATCGCTTGCAATCTGCACAGCGCTGGATGGGTCCGTCGGTGTCAATTTGGCCGCTAGTTCCTTCGGTGGGGGAAGGTTGGCCCAGAGCTTGGCGTCGGCCGCAAGGTGCTGCTTCAGTGCGTCCGCCGTCAGTTGCGCGCCAAGAATTGTGGGCGAAGGCGCGCCTGCTTTTTGCAGGGTCCAGTTCTTGCCATCCCAGCAGAGAACATCTGACCAGGGTTCCTCCACCGGATCGGCAACGAGGGCGACACCAGAGGAAGAGATCGCGTCTGCCGCGGCAACAACCTCCTGTATCGACAGATTCGACGGCCACTGCCAGACACGCAAAGGCGCCTGCTCCGCCGGAATCCACTTCGTCAGCTCGAAGACATCGCCGGGAGCCACCTTGGCGCCGGATGGACTCACGACGCTCGCAGTCGAGCGCGCAATCCCCTCCAGTTCGGCAACTTTAAGCGTTACCGTCTGACCCTTGCTGTTCGGGCTGGTCGCGGTGAATTCGCTGCCCACCCCCACTCCGGAGACGCGCCCAATGTCCAGCCACACGCTGCCGCTGTCGTCGGTTTGCAGGGCCGCTGTGCGAATCTTGCCGGAGTCCGCTGCCTTCCCTCCAAACAGTGGCTGCGCGCGCCGCGCGGCGGTCGCGTCGAGATCGGGCTCCTGGTCCGGAACACTGCCGCCTTCGAGAACAGCCTTCACGCGCTGATAGACAAGCGAGGCCGGCGAATTGGCGGGCAGAGCCTGCAGCGCCTCAATAAGCGCCGCCGTAAAGGCCCCATGCGGCTCGGTCGTCTTGTCGGATGGGGGCATTTCCTTGGCGGTCTGGTCCTGCTCCGCGGCTGAAAACACAAGTGCCGGGTTATCCGCGCGCTCTGTAGGCGCGGTCCGCGCCTCGCCGCTGGGAAGTGTGTCCGGGGTCTCGCTGATGTCACGCGGGTCAAAGGCCAGGGTGCGTTCCTTATATCGGGGTCCAATACCGCGGCTGATGCCGCCGCTGTGGCAACTGTCGAAGATTGCGGTAAGATGAATTCCCTTGTCCAGGGCAGCATTGAAGATGCGCGACATCTCGCGGTCGCGCACGTCGAATCCGCCCTTGTAGGCATCCGCGGGAACCAGCGTGCTGTCCGCATGGACTAGCTTGCCGCCGGTCAGAATGGTGAGCTTGGTGCCCTTGCTGTTCACGCGCAGGGAGCCGTGGCTGGCATCGTAAAAAACAACTGTATCCCCGCGCTTCGGTTCGTCGACGAGATACTTTTGCATGGCGGCGAGTATGCCGGAGCGATCGGTCTGCGCGGCGGGAAGTACCATTACACCCGAGCGAGGCTGGGGCGGTGCTGGATTGGTGAGAAGGACCACCTGGTTGGCAGGAAATCCGAACTTCGGGCTCGTCAGCAGGTCCGCCATCGCCTGCGCATCGTTGACCGCGCCGTCAAGGTTTTGGAAGCTTCCCAGTTCACAGCGGCCGTAGATGCAGCCGGCTGGATGTTCTGCCGTCGTTCCCGTTGGCTGGTAGGTGTTGATGCCGATCAGCAGGGCGCGCTGCGTCTGCGCCGAGGCCATTGTTCCAGTCAGCGAGAAAACCAGGGAAGAGAGAGCTGTGACGTACATTTTCATAACTGTTCCACATCCAATGAAACGGAAAATGTCGCAAAGTTGCTCTCCGAACGGAGAATTTTCAAATTGTATAGATTCCCATTCAGACTATGGAATAGAAATCTACCTCCAATTGGGGAGCGGAGGCGTTGGGGGAGGGCGCCAAGCCTAAAGTGTAGCCGCTTCTTCTGCCGGACGCAAAGCCGAAGGTTCAACGCCCTTGGCACGGAAGTGGATTCGATGGTTTCCGCAAAATACGCAATGAACTTCTGATGGCAAAAAGCCTCTCACGCGTGCGCCATTCTTTCCTTGTCGCTAAGCAAAATGAGCCGGGGCGAATGGCACGCACTCGATATCCGGGGAAATACAGGAGCACGTGCCTCGATAGACGACCTTACGGCCGGACCAGCTCCGCTTTCGGAGCCAGCCCCAGAAACTCCTGAAAGACTTCATTGGAGAGCAGTTGCCCTTGAGCAGTGAGTCGGATTGCGCGCCCGTCGGTCGCAAGCAGGCCGGCTTCTACCAGGCGGGGCACGACTTCGAGAGCCGGCGCGACCATCGCGCGGCCGAATTCGCGCTCAAGCGCTTCTGCCTCTACGCCGGCATTCAGCCGCAGCCCGAGGAACCAGGCTTCCTCGTGTTGGCTGGCCGGGGAGAGCCAGGCCGTCTCCGGCGATTGCGAACCTGAGAGAAACGAAGCCAGGTCGTCTGAAGTCATGGAGCGAAGCGCGTACCTTGGTTCGGCAGGATCCGTTTCATCCACCGTGGCCCGCAACATCGACGAGGCATCCAGACCCAGGCCCAGATAGGGGCGCCGCTGCCAATAGCGCAGATTGTGCCGGGAGGCGAACCCGGGGCGGCAAAAATTCGAGATCTCGTACTGGGCGAGTCCAGCCTTTGCCAACCGCTCAATTGCCAGCCCGTACATCCGGGCGATCGTATCGTCGCATGGCACCAGGTCCGCGTGATAGCGGGCGCCCCCAGCCAGCATCTCGCGGCCCAGCCGGGAGTCCTCATCCACCTCAAGCATGTAAACGCTGGCGTGAGGAACGCCGGAGTCGGCCAGCGCATTGAGCGACTCCCGCCATGAGTCGATGGACTGCCCGGCCAGGCCGGCAATCAGGTCAACGTTGAGATTGGCGATCCCGGCCGCGCGAAGACGGCGCAGGTCGCCCGCGACCGTCGCGCGGTCGTGCAGCCGCCCGCTTGAATGCGCTTCGCTGTCAATAAACGACTGCACGCCCAGGCTGACTCGGTTCACGCCCGCGGCAACCAGCGCGGCAAGGGTGTCGTCGGCAAGTTGTCCGGGGGCGCACTCGACGGTGATTTCGGCATCCGGATCGAAATCGAACTCTGACCGCATTGCGCTGAAAAGGCGAGCCAGCAGATCCGGAGCCAGCAGGCTCGGCGTCCCACCGCCCAGATAAACTGTGTCCACCCGCCGCGGCAGGGTGGCTCCCATCTCAAATGCCCAATTGCCGGCCGCCGCCAGATCCTGAATGAGCCGGTCCACATAGCGCGCGTGCTCACTCGCTGGATACACTCCAGAAGCAAAGTTGCAATAGGTGCACTTCGACCGGCAAAAGGGAATGGAGAAGTAGAGTCCCAGCGAGTTGCTCCGGTCTGCGGTCATAAGAAGATTGTTTCACGGGTGGCGGGTTGCATTGGCGCTTGGCGACTTTCCTCCGGGCGTCATGCAATCATGAGAGGGAGGAGAACTCGTTTGAAGGCCTGGCCCATTTTGGGCATTTCCACTATCGAATTCCTTCTTCTGCTCGCCCACTGGTTCCTGTTTCACACCTGGGTCGAATTCTGGGACGCTCCGAGTCCGGCCACCGTCCTGGTGCTGCGGGTGGTCATGATGGTTCTGGCGTTCAGCTTCGTCGCCGCGGCTCTGCTCAGCTTCAGGTTCTCCAACCCGGTGGTCATCCTCATTTACAAGTTGGCAGCAGTCTGGCTCGGTTTCTTGAACTATTTCTTTTGGGCAGCCTGTCTGAGCTGGCTGGCCTGGTATGCGTGGCTTGCTTCCGGCCTGAGCGCGGACCCTTCTGTTGGGCGGCCCTTGATTGCCGGCGTCCTCGCGGCCGTGGCTTTGCTGGCGGGTATCTACGGCCTGCTGAATGCGCGTCTGATTCGCGTGCGGCGAATCAATGTATCGCTGCCGGGCCTGCCTCCCAACTGGCACGGGCGCCGCGCGTTGCTGCTGAGCGACCTGCACCTGGGCAACATCAATGGAGCGGGATTCGGCCGGCGAATCGTGAGGTTGGCCGCCGGCCTCAAGCCGGATATCGTCTTCATCCCTGGCGACCTGTTCGATGGAACAAAGGCCGATCTTGACAAGCTGGCCGCTCCCTTCAGGGAACTCGTGCCACCGTTCGGCATTTACTTTTCCACCGGCAACCACGAGGAGTTTGCGGGCAAGGAGCACTACCTGGAGGCCGCGGCGCGCGCCGGAATGCGGGTCCTGAACAATGAAAAAGTGACCGTGGACGGCCTGCACATTGCAGGCGTACCCAATGGCGACTCCCACAACCCGATTCGCCTGCGCGCAACCCTCGAGGGGCTGGGGCTCAACTCCGGCGAGGCCAGCATCCTCCTGAACCACATGCCCAGCCGACTGCCCATTGTGGAGCGAGCCGGCGTGAGCCTGCAGGTCTCGGGCCACACGCATGTTGGACAGCTCGTTCCGTTCAATTGGTTTACGCGGCGCGTCTTCGGGAGATTCACTTATGGGCTGAACCGCTTCGGCGCGCTGCAGGTGTACACCTCGAGCGGGGCCGGCACCTGGGGTCCGCCGATGCGCGTGGGAACGCACCCGGAGATCGTATTGCTTGAATTCGAGTAGAAGTGTTCTGATGGATCTTCGCTTCTGAATTGGCTTCTCGATTACGAAAGAGGACGTACATGGAACTGCCCGGCAAACGCTTTCTCAATTTGGTAACAGTGACAACCATGCTGGCCGCCTGCGGAGCTGGCGCGCAAACCGCACCCGATCTGAACTTCCCAACCGTGCTCTACGGCGCCGCCTACTACAACGAGTACATGCCCCAGGACACAACGACCGCTCAGGCCGCCCGCCTCGACAAGGATGTGGCCCTGATGAAGGCCGCCGGCCTCAACGTGGTGCGCATGGGAGAGTCGACCTGGAGCCTGTGGGAACCGGAAGACGGTCAGTTCGACTATGCGTGGATGGATCGCATCGTGGACGCAATGGGCAAGGCCGGGATCAAGGTGATTCTGGGCACGCCGACGTATTCCATTCCGGCGTGGATGGCGCATCGGCATCCTGAGATTCTGGCTCGCTATCCCGACGGACTCGAGAACTCCTACGGGATGCGGCAAAACATGGACACCGATTCGCCGGCCTACCGCTTTTATGCCGAACGGCTCATCCGGCACATCGTGGCGCACTATAAAGGCAACCCCGCTGTCATCGGCTGGCAGCTCGACAACGAGACCTCAAGCTACAACGCAGCAAACCAGGACGTTTTCATCGGCTTCCAGCACTATCTTGAAAAGAAGTTCGTCACGCCCGAGGCGCTGAGCAAGGCCTGGTTCCTGAACTATTGGGGAGAGAATCTGCATACCTGGGAGGACCTGCCCATTCGCGACGGCGCGCAGAGCACCGGCTACAAACTCGAATGGACGCGCTGGAGCCAGATGCGGGTAACCGATTTTCTCCGCTGGCAGGCGGCTCTGGTGCGGGAGTGTGCCGGTCCTGGCCAGTTTGTCACCACCGATTTCGGCGGAATGATGCGCCACGACGTAAACGAAGAAGCCATCGCATCTTTCCTCGACATTCCGGCCGACAACATCTACCACGGGACGCAGGATCACTACGACGGCTCGCAGCAGTCGATTCAGGGAGATTTCACGCGCTCGCTCAACCACGGCAATTTTCTGATTACCGAGACCAATGCGCAATCGATCGGCTGGAGCTCTGCGTTCCAGTTTCCGCCCTACGATGGACAGCTCCGTGAGGATGTGTACACACATCTGTCGAACGGCGCCAACATGGTGGAGTACTGGCACTGGGCCTCGATTGCCGCCAACCAGGAGACTTATTGGAAGGGTGTCTTGTCGCACGATCTCGAACCCGATCGCGCCTATGCCGAAGTGAGCCGCACGGCACATGAGCTTGAAAAGATCGGGCCGCGCCTGGTCGGCTTGCAGATTCACAACCAGGTGGCGATTCTCTGGAGCCGCGACTCCGCCAACGCCATCGGCTTCATGCCGTTCACGTCGAGCGCCTCGCTCCCCTGGGCGCCTGGACAGGCCACAGCCGGCTACGACTCGCTGGTCAAGCAGTTGCACAAATCGCTCTACGATCTCAATGTCGGCTCGGACTTCGTATTTCCGGAAACGACGGATTTCTCGCAATACAAGCTGCTGATTGTTCCTGCGCTCTACATTGCGGACGACGCCTTGCTCCAAAAGATTTCCGGCTACGTGAAAAACGGCGGACACGTGGTGATGACGTTCAAGAGCGGATTCGCGAATGAGAACTCTGCGGTACGTTGGGTGCGCGCGCCAGGTCCCCTGCGCGAAGCCGCCGGCTTCAGCTATCAGGAGTTTTCAAATCTGGAGAAGCCTCTCGCGCTGAAGGGCGACCCGTTTCATGTTGGCGGGGACAACCAGGCGAGCTATTGGGCGGAGTTCCTGATGCCCGAACATGCCAGGGTGCTCGCAACTTACGACCATCCCTTCTTTGGAAAGTGGCCGGCGATCACTCGGAACGAGTTCGGCGCGGGCACGCTGCTATACGAAGGAACCTACCTCTCCGATGCGCTGCAAACTGCATTGCTGAAAAGCGAGCTCGACCGGCTTGGACTCGGTGGCCCCGACCAGCAACTCCCCGCTGCCGTGCACGTGCAGCACGGTGTAAACCGGATGGGCAAGCGGCTGCACTACTATTTCAACTACTCGGGCGCGGAGGTGAAGCCAAGCTATGCCTACGGCGCCGGCACGAATTTGCTGGAAGGAATGCCCGTGGCGAAGGGAACCGAATTAACACTGGCGCCATGGGATTTGGCTATCATTGAAGAACCATAAGGAGAATCAGGTTTTGAGCGCAGAAACTCCCCCGGCCCACCAAGGCAATGCTTCCGTGATTCGAACCCGCCTGACAGGGTTCGATCTGCTTTTGAATCCCCGGCTCAACAAGGGAACCGCATTTACTGAACAAGAACGCGATGCCTTCAGCTTGCACGGCTTGCTGCCGCCCCACATCGGAAGCCTTGAAGATCAGCGCGAGCGGCGAAAGATTGCGCTCGATCATCGCGATACGCCCTTCGGCAAGTACCACTTGATGCGCGATCTGCAGGATAGCGATGAGACGCTGTTCTACTCGTTCATCGCGCATAACGTCGAAGAGTTGCTGCCCATCGTCTACACGCCCACTGTAGGCGAGGGATGCCGGCGTTTCTCTGAAATCTGGCGCAAGCCGCGCGGGCTGTTCCTTAGCTATGCCCACAAGGATCGCATCGAGAAGATTCTCGCCAACCCGCGCTACGACGATATCCGCTGCATCGTCGTCAGCGACGGGGAACGCATTCTTGGATTGGGAGACCAGGGCGCCGGCGGCATGGGAATTCCCATCGGCAAGATGGCGCTCTACACCGCGCTCGCCGGAATTCCACCCGAGCATTGCCTGCCCATCCTGCTCGATGTGGGCACCGATAACGAGACACTCCTTAACGATCCAATCTATATCGGATGGGAACACAAGCGTGTGCGCGGCCAGGACTACGACGATTTCGTCGAGGCCTTCGTGTCGGCAGTTGAAAAGCGCTGGCCGCACATTCTTCTTCAGTGGGAAGACTTCGCGGGCGTGAATGCGGTGCGGCTCCTTGAGCGCTATCGCGGCCGGCTCTGCACCTTCAACGACGACATCCAGGGAACCGCGGCTGTGACCACCGCAACGTTGCTGGCCGCGGTTTACGCCACCGGCGTTCCACTGCGCGATCAGACGATTGCCATGTTCGGCTCTGGCGCCGCTGGAATCGGTATTGTGAATCTGCTGATGACAGCGATGAAACAAGAGGGCCTGAGTAATGAGCAGGCGAGAAAACGCATCTATGCCTTCAATCGCTACGGTCTTCTCGTCGAGGGCTGCCAGGGGATCCGTCCCGGGCAGGAGCCGCTGGTGCGCAAGCGGGTGGATGTTGCCGCATGGAAGCTCTCCGGCACGGGTTCCATCTCGCTGCTCGATGTAGTGCGAAATGCGAAAGTGACGGTTCTGGCTGGCGTCTCCGCGCAGCCGGGCGCGTTTACTGAAGAGATTGTGCGCGAGATGGCCCGCCACATCGACCGGCCGGTCATCTTTCCGCTGTCGAATCCAACCTCGGTATCCGAGGCTGCGCCCGCCGATCTGCTGCGTTGGACCGAAGGCCGCGCGCTGGTGGGCACCGGCAGCCCGTTTGCGCCGGTCGAAGTGAACGGAAAGATGATTCGCATCGCGCAGATCAATAACTCGTATATCTTTCCTGGGCTGGCTCTCGGCATTCTTGTCTCCAAAGCCAGGCGCGTTACCGACGGCATGATCATGGCCGCGGCCAGAACGCTTGCTTCGCTTTCGCCCGCGCGCGCGGACAAGAACGCAGCGCTGCTGCCGCCGATTGCCGACTCCCGCAAAGTGGGCCTGGTGGTGGGAGAAGCAGTCGCGTTGCAGGCCGTTGCAGACGGAGTCGCCGAGGTCGGCGGCGAAGAGAGCCTGAAGCAGCGGCTGCGCGCCTATGTTTGGGAACCCGTCTATCTACCCTATGAACGAATCGATTGAAGTGGCGAAGACTTTGGGGAATTTTCTTGACAATCGCGTGATTGCCAAATAGAAATCAAGCGTCGGCGAGCGCCAAAGCTCGCAGCAAGAAATTCCCCGGAGGAAGAAACACGCCATGAAGATAAAAGAGTTGTTTCTCTTTGCGCTGGTGGCTGGATGCATCGGCTGCAATACCACGCCCTGTCCCGCTCCCGCCCCAGACACAACCGCGCAGGATCAAGCCGCTATCAAGACGCTTGAGGACCGCTTCGTAACTGGCTTCAACGCCAAGGACACAAAAGCGATCATGTCCCTGTATGTGCCCGATCAAAGCCTGATCGTGTTCGACGCTTCCGTGCCGCGTCAGTACGCCGGCGCGGATGCATACACGAAGGACTGGGACAGTTTCTGGGCCATGTTCCCAGGTCCTGCAACGATGGACCTGAGCGAACTGGACGTTACGGTGGGCGGGAACGTCGCCTACGGGCACAGCATCCAGCGCGCAACGATGACCGGCAAAAAGGGCAAGAAGATGGAATTGACCGTTCGCGTGACAGATGGCTACAAGAAAGTCAATGGCCAGTGGCTCATCAGCCACGAGCACGTCTCAGTCCCTATCGACTTCAACACCATGAAGCCCGACGTCAACTCGAAGTAACCCGGAGAGGAATCCTGGCCGTCCGAAGTTTCGCTGCCGAGACCGCGGGTGGCGGGGAATTATGATGACGCGAAGCGAGGAGCAATGCTGCCGGCGCAATCCGATCCACCCTCCGATCCCGTTGATGTCTGGCCCGCTCTGCCCCAGGGCGAGTGGAGCGGCACTTGCGCAACCCTGCAGCTCTGGATGCAAATGGTTGGCAAAGTCCGGCTTGCCCTCATGCCGCCCATCAATCATTGCTGGGGCGTGACGCTCTACCCCACCGTTCGCGGCGTCACCACGTCACCGATGCCGCACGGCAATCGCACCCTGCAGATCGACTTCGATTTCGTCGATCACTTGCTTGTGGTCGAGGTCTCTGAAGGCGATCGCAGAACCATCCCTCTCAAACCGATGACCGTGGCGGCTTTTTACGGGCAACTGATGGCTGCGCTCGACGGCCTCGGCGTTCCAGTCCGCATTTGGCCCGTGCCCGTCGAGATTGCCGAACCCATCCCGTTCGTGACGGACGATGTGCACAAGGAATACGACGCTGAATACGCGCAGCGCTTCTGGCGCATCCTGCTGCAGTCCTCGCATGTCTTCGGCATCTTTCGCGCCCGCTTCCAGGGCAAGGTGAGCCCGATCCACCTCTTCTGGGGAGCCATGGACATGGCTTGCACGCGCTTTTCCGGCCGCACCGCACCCGAACACCCGAGCATGCCCGGTCTGGCCGATCACGTAACCCGCGACGCCTATTCGCACGAAGTCAGCAGTTGCGGATTCTGGCCCGGCGCTCCCGGCCCTCCGGGAGAACCAGGTATCGAACCATTCTTCTACAGCTACGCCTATCCTGAGCCGGCAGGCTATAGGGATTATTCCATCGCGCCTCCGGAGGGCCGCTTCGACGCGAACTTCGGGGAATTCGTGCTGCCGTATGAAGCGGTGCGGCTCTCGGCGGATCCCGACGCTGTCCTCCTTGCGTTTCTGCAGAGCACATATGAAGCCGCCGCGAACTGCGCTCATTGGGATCGGGCGGCGCTTGAGTGTGCGCCGGTCACTTCTTGAGACGCATTCATACTCCGTTCGCGTGACTCGTTCGATGTCTATACTCTCCTATAATTACGCCATGATTCGATATTTTTGCTTGGCGCTGATCCTCGTTCCAACACTTGTCGCTCAGACAGCGACCACGCGGCCGACGTTTGAAGATTTTGCAGTTAAGCAAATCTTTCGAGGCACTCCAGCGCCACCAAAGCTCAACAAGGACCAACGAACTTTCCGCACGGTGATTCGCACTGGCGCCAAGACCGCAGTCGAATTCGCCGGTCACTATACGATTCCGCGTTTTGGATGTGGCGCGGGCTGCAACGGGTTCTATATTGTGGACTCCGTCAACGGCAGGGTCTTCGATGGGTTCGGCATCGCCGATCTCCCGGGCGCCTGGCTTGACAAGCAGGCCGGTGACCCGCCTGCGCGAATTGACTTTCACCAAAACAGCCGTTTGCTAAAGATCAACGGTTGCCCGAATGAGAAGAACTGCGGTTTCTACGATTACTTGATGGTTGACGGGAAGGGGTTGAAACTCGTATCAAAGCAGCTTCTGCCAAAGGAATATCAATAACGGGACCGGAATTCTCTCACGGCGGATCGCCATTTAGGCGAGACCTACTCCCCGTCGGGCGGGACTTGTTCCAGCAACCGCTTCCAGGTTTTCTGATTCTTGCGGAAGCCCTTCTTCAAATCTTCAAGAATGCGCTCGAAGTCGGCATTGGTGCGCAGATTGTTCCACGCAGGATTCTTCTGGAACCATGGATAATTTTCGTTCCCTAAATAGATCGCGCGGCGCAGCCAGTGCAGCGCCTCGCTGGAGTCGCCTTCCACCGCAAAATACGTAGCCAGCCGGTATGCCATTTCGCTGTCAGCCTCTGCGCCGGCCATCGTCTCGTCCGTCAACAGCGCCGCGCCCCGTTCCCGCTGGTCCGCCTGCACATAGCACAAGGCCAGTGTCGGCACAGCGATGCGCAACGAATCGTCGTCGCGTATAACGCCTTCAAGAATCTTGATGGCCGCGTCGAGGTGCCCCACGCGCATCTGCTGGTAGCCGGCCGAGGTGCGCAGCAGCGGATGGCGCGGCTCGAGCGCCAGGCCTTTTTCAAGTTCGTCGCCTGCCAGCTCGATTTGATTTTGATAGTGATAGACGCGGGCGCGGTGATTGTAGAGGATGGGCGCGCTGGCGGGGTTGAGTTTGAGGGCACGGCTGAAATGCGCGAGTGCTTCGTCGTACACGCCGTCGCCGCGCAGGGCAATGCCGGCCACCATGTGGACGTTCCAGTCGTTGGCTGCTCCAGCAAGCAGATTGGCAATGCCGTGCCGCGCCGACTCCTTTTCGCCGCGCGAAAGCAACATATAAATGCGGTAGAGATTGGCCTCGGTCGAAGCGGGGTCGAGCTTGAGCGCTTCATCGAAGGCGCGGCGGGCGCGCATCACGTGAATCTGGCCGCCAAAACCGTGGCGTGCATATTGCAGTTCGGCGATGCCAAGACCGGTCCACGCCGGGGCGAAGCGCGCAACGCCGAGGGTCACGTTCGAAAGCAGCGCGTGCGCTCGATCGAGATCTCCGCGCGAACCGGTGCGCACCATGAACGAACTCAGCATGGCGCGCCCTTGCAGATACTTCTCGCTCAAGGCCCCGGCAAGCGAAGCATCGCTCTGTGCGGGGCGAAGCGGCGTGCGCGGAGAATCGATCTGGCCAGATTCGATTCGATCGGCGGCCGAGAGGCCATGGAGCGCGGCAAATACCTCATTGGAGATATCGGTCTGAACAGCAATTAGATCGAGCGATGCGACGCGGATCGCGCCTCCTGAACGAACGCTTTGGGAAGCGACGTCGAGAAGCTGCCAGTTGAGATCGAAGCCGTTTGCAGAGCGCAGAAAGTTGCCGGCAAGCACGAAGGAGACCAGAAGCTTTTGTCCCACTGCAAGCGGATCCATCTGTGTGATGGCCAGCGGCATCAACGTGCTGGAGGGGCGGACAACGAGCGCCGGAATGCGCGCCAGGCGCGCGGCGATGGCGTCGGCAAGCGCGAAGCCGTAGAGTGGAGCGACTTCCGTTGCGCCGAGATTGGCAAAGGGCAGCACAACGAGAGAATTCTGGGTCGCGCGCTCGCCGGCCGACTCGCGGAAGCGTTCGGCCAGCATCGACAGAAATCCGGTGGCGCGCTTTTCGGCTTCTGCTCCGGTCGTAGGCAGGTTGGCCGCGGCCTCTCCGGGAATGACGCCGGTCTCAATCTGTAGCGCCTTCATGATGGTCTTGAGAGCTTCGCGCACTTCAGCGGCTGAAGCGTAGCGCACGCTCGGATTCTTTTCAAGACATGCCGCGATCACGCTCTTCAATTCCGGAGATATCTCCGGGACGATCGTACTCAGGTCGGTGGGCTCAAGGAACTGGATGGCGCGAATGGCCTGGAAATCTTCGTCGTCGGGGCGTGCGAAGGGATGGCGTCCGCTCACCAGCTCGTAGAGGATGACGCCGAGAGCCCACACGTCCGACTGCACGCTCGAGTGACCGGTAACAAATTGCTCGGGCGCCATGTAGCGGATGGTCCCGCCGCGTGCGGTGTAGGTGGCGGCAACGGAGGCATCCCTCGCGAGTGCGGGTTTGGACGGGTCGAACGCAGCGTCCTCGGGACGTAAACGCCGAGCGAGACCGAAGTCGAGAATCTTCACCAGCCCGCCGTCGGTGAGCATTACGTTCTGCGGCTTCAGGTCGCGATGAAAGATGCCGAGAGCATGTGCGGCCTGCAGTCCGTCGGCGATCTGGATACCGACCGAGAGCAACAGTTGCAGGCTGGCAGGGCCGCGGCCGATGAGTTGGTCGAGCGATTGGCCGGGCACATACTGCATGGCGATGTAGCCCTCATCGCCGCTTTCGCCAACCTCGTAAATGCCGCAGACGTTGGGGTGCTCGATTGCCGAGGCCAGGCGCGCCTCACGGAGCACGGTAGACCGCATCTGCTCCACCGTGAGCGGTCCGGCGCGCAGAATCTTCAGCACCACGGGACGCTGGAGGAGCGTGTCGTTGGCCAGGTAGACCACGCCGCTGCCTCCGGCGCCCAGGCGGCGGAGAATCTCGTAATGTTCAATCGTCTTGCGCGCCATCGCTGATACAAGTTTACCGGGTGGTCCATTAGGAACCTGTAAAGCGTCGCCAATAAGGAGAAGACTCCTGATTAAAGACGGTTGCCGGCACAACGGGCGGAGCGAATCGGCCCATCCCGCCGATCTGCCCATCCTGCCAATGGATGAATCTGTTAACGTCGTACTGAGCATGTGCGGCTTATGCAGAGTGGCAGCGGAAATGCGCCAACGCGGGATGAGCAAGGCCCATGGTGGGCCTTCTGCGCTGGGTCGGCTCGCATGTTTGTATGCGATGCTGACCTTCGTTTCCCTTGGCGCGCTCCGTGCTCAGCAGCCCGCTCCGCAAACACCGCAGCCTGAGACAAAGCAACAACCTGCCGATGCCCGGCAGCCCGGAGCCGGCGTCCAGGTGCGCACCGGAACAGCAAGTGGGTTTGATACCGATACGCGTCTCGAGAATCTCCTGGCCGATCACCAGTTCATTCGCATCGAGCAGGAACTCGACAGGTTGCCGGCGATGCAGGCGCAGTTTTACCGCGGCATTCTCGCCAACAGGAACAACGATCTCAAGAAATCGATCGAATTATTGGAGCCGTTGGCCGATGAGATAGCCGCGAGCGGCGACAAGAGGCGCGAGAAGCTGCTGCGCAAGGCCCTGGCAGAGGACTTTCTTCGCGAAGGCGATTGGTCCAAAGCCGCAAATGCGTACCAGACCCTGGAGACGCGGCTCGGCGCCAAACTCACCGGCGACGAGCAGGACGAGATTGAGATGCCGCTGAAGATGCTGCCGCTGGCACGGGACAATCCGCCCATGACGGTTGACCCCTGCGATCCATTCGAGCTGCCGGTGAGCAGGAATCCTCTTGGCCTTACCGATATTCCCGTGTTTGTGGATGCGCGTCCGCATAGCTGGATGCTGGACCCGACAGCGCCGTTCAATCTGATTGCGCGCTCGCTCGCGAAACAGGCGGGACTGACGGTCTCGGCAGAGGTGGTGACCATTCACACGCTTACCGGCCGGCCCATCCAGATGCACGCAACTGTGATTCCGCGCTTCACCATCGGCGGACAACTGACGATGCGCAACCTGACGGCCTTTGTGTACGAGGACAACGACTACTTTTTCCCGCAGACGCAATTTCAAGTTGAGGGGGTGCTGGGCTATGCGGCGCTGGAGGCGCTCGGCAGCCTCACCGTAACCGGCAACGACACCGTTTTCATTCGGCCCGGCAAGCAGATCGCGCCTGCCGAAAAAGACGACAAACTCACAGATGGCGTGCGCTTCTTTTTCGATGGCGACCAGATAATCGTCGCGCTGGGAGCGAACGCGGGCGAAGAGCGCATGTTCGCGATCGACGCGGGTGGGCAGCAGACCTATCTCACTTCGCGCTACTACGACGAGCACACCGCCGATTTTGCGAGTCAGAAGATGCAGTTGTACACGTTTCGTGGGCCGGTGACCATAGCCCCGGTTCCGGCATACACCGCTGAAACGGTTCCGCTCGCCGTTGGAACCATGAGCATCGATGTGCACTTTATTCCGGTGTTGACGCAGCCGCAGGGGTCGGCCGCGCTCGACGATGTGTACGGATTGCTGGGCGTGGATGCGCTGGACCAGTTTGGAAGTTATACCTTCGATTACAGGACCATGCGCTTCAGCGTCAGGCCGAATCAGGCGAGGGAATAAGAAAGGGCCTCGCTGATGAGTCCCACGCTTCTTAGGCGAAGAATAGACCCAGCACAATGGCTGCCATCAGGATGACAGCGGCCATCGCTTCTGGGCGCATCCACCAAACAACCCGAACTCGCCTGGACGTTAGGGAGTGAACGAGTCCCTTAAGTTCCGCCTCAGGTCTTGCCTTGGTGCTGAGACTCACGACCCATGTGACGATTAAGTTCGCAGCGAAGGCAAACATCGTCGTCCAGAAACATTGCGCAATGAAGCCAGGGTAGCGGTGCACGACGGCGATCCATCCGCCCTGAAGGCCGGGATTGGCGTCGGCAGGCAGGGTGAGGCCATGATGAAGGAGCGCCGCCAAAGTGCCTGCGGCCAGGCCAGCAAAGGCGCCATCGCCGGTAGCCCGCTTCGTGAACATTCCCAGCAGGAAGGTGGCAATTTGGGGAGCGCCGACAAGTGAAAAGGTCAGCAAAAGCAGGTAAAGAATGTTATCGACGGCAATGTGAAGGCCAGAACAGGCAAAGGCCACGCCTATCGATAACACGATGCCACCCGCTGCTGTCCAGCGGGCAACAGTAAGGTAGTGCCGGTCGCCGACGGTCTTGCGAATAACCGACTGGTAGACATCGTAAGTCACAACAGTGTTGAACGCCGTGATGCTTGCGGCCACGCCGCTCATCAGGCTGGCTAACAACGCCGCCAGTCCCAGGCCCAACAGGCCGGTTGGCAAAACGTGCATCAACATGCTCGGCGTAGACCTGTCGTAATCCAGCAATGCCTGGCCGGAAGAATCCAGCAGCGGATTACCGGTGGTGGGGTCAACACGCGCAGGTACCTCACCGCGGCCATGCGCGGCATCCGGAGGAACTACGGTGATCTCGTGAAAGATGGCTCCGTTTTCAGTGCGGACCACTGTGGTGCTTTGCGGGGTAGGCAGCCCAATCGCGATGGCGCCGGGAAGAATCAGCAGAAAGGGCAACGACAGCCTGACCGCCGCGGCGAACAAAGGAATCCGTCGCGCCGTTTCAATATTCTTGGCAGCCATCGCGGTCTGAAGAATGCGGAAGTCTGTTGTCCAGTGGCCGGCGCCGAGAATGAACCCGAGCATAACCCACAGAAAAATGGCGGGCCCGGCGCCCAGGACATATGCGGAGTGCGGATAAGATGCCGGGAACGCTGCTTTCAAGCCACTCCAGCCGCCGATGTCCTTCAAGCCCATCAGCGCCACGGGCAGGAATCCGGCGACGATGAGCAGGAACTGCAGCACCTGATTGACCATCGCTCCTGTCAGGCCCGCTAGAAGCACATATACCACCACGACGGCCGCGAAAAGCAGAACGCAGAACGCGAAGATACCCTGGCGCGGCAATCCATATGCATAAAAGAGAGGATCGAAGATGCGGAGGGTCTCAAAGAGACGCGCCATCAGATAGAGAGAGATGCCGGCGCTCGCAGTCGTCGCGACGGCAAACATGCATGCATTCAGAAGGCGTGTCTTCTGGTCGAAGCGCAGGCGCAGGTATTCAGGCGCCGTGCGAGCCCCGGAGCCATAGTAGAGGGGCATCATGGAAACGCCCGCAAAGAGCATGGCCGGAATGGCGCCGAGCGAGAAGAACAGGGTGGCCTTGAAGCCGTACCTGGCTCCGGCCGCGCCCATGGCGATCACCTCCTGAGAGCCCAGGCCGGCGGCGATAAAGGCCAGGGCACAGATCCAAGTGGGCAATGCGCGGCCGGCTTGAAGAAAATCCTTGCTGGTTTTGATATTCGCGCGGAGGGCAAAGGAAATGGCAACGGCACAGAACAGGGAAAGCAGGACGATCAGCCAGTCGGTTGGGGTGAGATTGGGCAACAAAAGCTCCTTGGGAATATTGCAGGCATCGAAAGATTCGGCCAGTTTGAAAGGGCGAATCCGCAGTGGCGAGATACGCTACAGAGAAGAACTGGGTTTGATCCAGACCACTGAAAAGCATACCGCAGGGAGGCTTAGCGCAAGAAATGGCCAGCCTTGGCTGCTTCTTGGGGTAAGGCCAAACACCACCATTTTTCATCGTGGGATTTGGGTGTTTTGATACACTCCCCACAATGCGTAACCTGGCGGCTTCTTTCATCACGGCTGTTGTTTCGATTCTGGCTCAATCCGCCCAACAGACAGGTGGGTCGATCGATGCTCCTGTCGGCGCTCGCGTTGTCCTGCAGGCAAAGGGAGACGGAGTCCAGATTTACGTGTGTGCCGGCTCGCACGCCGAACTCAAGTGGATACTCAAGGCTCCGGATGCGAAGCTGCTCGATGCTTCCGGGACGGCGATCGGAAGCCATTTTGCGGGACCGACCTGGAGTCTGACCGACGGCAGCCAGGTTCAGGGAGCGCAGATCGCCAGCAAGCCCGCTCCGGACGGGGATTCCGTTGCCTGGTTATTACTACAAGCCAAGGCCGGGACCGCAACCGGCAAGCTTGCCGATGTCAAGTTCATCCGGCGCACAGAGACTCACGGTGGAGTTCCGCCCGAATCCGGCTGCAAAAGCTCGAGCGACGCCGGCAAAATCGTGCGGATTCCCTACTCCGCAACCTACACGTTCTATGCGGAGAGATAGTCCGGAGGCGGGTGACGAAAGTCAACCGCGGACGCTTCGACTTCGCTGCGCTCGGAATGATGGAAAGAATTGGGCGCCCCGACGGGGCGCCCAGACCCGGTTGAAATGACCCAGAACCTTGCCTATGCCTTCGCCGCTCGCGTGGGCTTGTAGCCGGACAACCCGTAATAGGCCACGTAAAGGTAACCGATAATGGGAATAATAAATGCATATTGAATGCCGACCCGATCGGCGAACCAGCCGAAGAGGAGCGGAATCGCTGCGCCACCCACATTGCCGATGGTGATCACGCCGGAACCCTCGCTGGTCATCGGGCCGAGTTCGGCAATGCCGAGAGCAAAGATATTCGGATACATAACCGAGTTGGCCACGCCGCAGAGCACCAGGCTCCAGATAGCAACTTGGCCCGTGGTAAACATCGAGACCAGCAGCAGCGCCACGCCAAGGAATCCGAGAACGGCCAGCAGCTTTTCGGCCTTGATCCAGCGCATGATAAAGCTGCCCAGGAAACGGCCGACCATCATGCTCAGGTAGTAAAGCGAGAGCATCAAACCCGCGGTTTCGACGCTGCTGATTCCCTGCGCCTGGCAGAACTTGATGGTGATGGCGGCCAGTGCGATCTCAAGACCTACATAGAAGAAGATGCCCACCATGCCCAGCACTGTGTGCGAGTAGGTCCAGATGCTGCGGCCCGAAGCCGCGTCGCCGGGGCGGAAGGCGCGGGTCATCGTGATGGCCGGCAGGTTCATGAACATCACAGCCAGACCCAGCAGAAGCAGCGCGGCGGCAATCGCCATGTAGGGTCCCTGCAGCATGTGGGCCGCGCTCGTTTCTGTCGAAACCTTGCTGGTATCGGAGAGGATAAAGTGGGCCGCGACCCACGGAGCCACCAGCGATCCGAGAGAGTTGAATGCCTGCGCAAGGGTCAGCCGCGCGGGTGCGCTGTGCTCAGGGCCAAGAATCGAAACGTATGGATTGGCCGAGGTCTGCAGTGCGCACACGCCTGCCGCCAGCACGAAAATGGCCGTCAGCGTCATGGGAAAACTGACCATGTTGGCCGCGGGAACAAACAGCAACGCGCCGCACACCATGACGAGCAGTGAGATGACCATCGTGCGCTTGTAACCCACAGCCTCAATCAGCTTGGCAGATGGGACGGAGAAGACCAGGTAAGCGAAGAACCAGGCCGCCGTGGCCAGCATCGCCGGTCCATGCGTCAGCTTGAACGTGTCCTCGAGCTTGGCCACCAGCGTGTTGTTGAGGCTGGTAAGGAAACCGAAGATGCCAAAGAGGATGGTAACCGTGATAAAGGGTCCGAGATAGCTGGGCGCGCCTGCCGCCGGTGGTGTCGATCGTGTTGCCATATGAAGTCTTCCTCCGCTTCCTTAAGAATCCCCTGGTCTGTTCATCTTCCGCGCCCCGCCTGCGCCGGCAAACCGCCTGCAAAGCAGAGACATGGAAAATTGCCTGGAAAAGTACCGAAACCACTCTACGCATTGGGGTCAAGCTACGTCCAGCAGAAAATGAAAAGGTTTTCAATCTTTGCCTGCCGATGAACTCCGGGCCCGTTCCTTTCGCGTTTCTTCTTCTCAAACCGCGGGATGCCACAACCCCTTCGAGCAAGGCCTGACTATTCCCTATTCCCTATTCCCTATTCCCCGCCTCACCACCATTTACACTGGAAAAGCATGATTCCCACGCTTGCCTGGACCCCGGAAGGCGTCCGCTTCATCGATCAGACCAGGCTCCCCCTTGAGGAGAGCTATGTACTCGCCACCAGCTATGAACAGGTGGCCGAGGTCATCGTCACCATGGTTGTGCGCGGCGCGCCGGCCATCGGCGTCTCGGCCGCCTACGGCATAGCCCTGGGCGCAAGGCAGACAAAAGCAAAAACGGCCCAGGAATTTGCCCCGGAGTTTGAGCGCATCTGCGCTCGCCTGGCCGGTACGCGGCCCACCGCCGTCAATCTCTTCTGGGCCATCGACCGCATGAAGGGCCTGTTTGCCAACCTGCGGGATTCAGGCGCGACGCTCGCCCAGGTGCGGGACAGAATCCTCGCCGAAGCGCACGCCATGTACGAGGAAGACATTGCTGCCTGCAAGACCATGGGGGCATTCGGCGCAGCCCTGCTGCCCGAAGAGGGCGGAGTGCTTACCCACTGCAACGCCGGCGCCCTCGCCACCTGCGGTTACGGAACGGCGCTGGGCGTGATTCGCTCGGCGGTGCAGCAAGGCAAGCAGATTCACGTCTATGCCGACGAAACCCGGCCCTTCCTGCAGGGCGCCCGGCTGACCGCCTGGGAACTGATGGCCGACGGCATTCCTACCACCGTCATCTGCGACAACATGGCCGCCAGCCTGATGAAGGCCGGCCGCATCCAGGCCGTCGTGGTGGGCGCGGACCGCATTGCCGCAAACGGCGACGCCGCCAACAAGATCGGCACCTATAACGTGGCCATCCTCGCCAAAGAACACGGCATTCCGTTCTACGTGGCCGCGCCGTGGTCCACCATCGATCTGGCTACAAAAACAGGCGACGCCATCCCGATTGAAGAGCGCCCGCGGATTGAAGTGACCCATCACGGCGGCAAGCAACTCACGCCGAACGGCGTGGGAATTTGCAATCCGGCGTTCGATGTAACCCCGGCGAAGTACATTACCGGCATCGTCACCGAACGCGGCGTGCTGCGAGCACCCTACACCGAATCGCTGCGGCACATGGAGTTGGTGGCTGGGTAAACCCGACGCTCTACACTAGCGGAGTGTTGCTTCCCCGCCCTCAACTCTTTCGGCTTCGTCAGCGCTCGCTCCCGCGCGGCGTCCTGCTGGCCCTTGGAGCGTTTGCGGCCAGTCTGCGCATGGCGGGTTTTCCCTATATCGACAAACTCCACGGCTCACCCTGGCAGGTCGTGGCTGTGCCATTTGCCTGCTGGGGAATGATAGAGACCGCTCGCTGCCTGAGGCGCAAATGGAGCCTGTACCACGCGGGCGTCATCATTCTGCTCTACGCCGAGTTGATGGTCCTGGCCCTGGTCCTGTCTCTCTGGGTTTTTTTATAACCGCCGAGGTGTCGCTGCTCTCCGCCGGCAGTCTTCCAACAATTCCTCCAGGCCGTGTAGCATGGCAGGAAGCAATTGGTTCCATCCATGAATCGAACAGGCGTTCAAGGATGGGGCACCCAATTTTTGTTCCGGGCGGGGCGCCCAGCAACTTGAACCAGGAGGAAAGAACATGCTCAAGGGATTTCGGGATTTCATTCTGCGTGGCAATGTAATGGACCTGGCAGTCGCGTTCATCATGGGCGCGGCATTCAGCGCCATTGTTACGTCTCTGGTGAAGGATGTGCTGACGCAGCTCATCGCCGCCGTCGTCGGCAAGCCGGACTTCAGCGCCATGGTGGTGAAGGTGAATGGTACGCCGATCATGATCGGAAACTTTCTGAATGCCACCATCTCGTTTCTGATCGTGGCCTTTGTGGTTTATTTCTTCATGGTGCTGCCGCTCAACTCGCTGATGGCAAAATTCAAGGGTCCCGCGCCGGAGGCCCCGCCGTCTACCAAACCCTGCCCGGAGTGCCTAAGCGACATACCGCTCGCAGCCAAGCGCTGCGCCCACTGCGCTCAGCCTGTGGCCTAGCCAATCTCGGGCCGCGCGTCTCTCAGTCCAGCTCGCGCAACGCCCGGGAAAAAAGATAGAACCCGATGTAGATGGCCGCCGCCAGCGCGGCCATCGTCGCCAGCGCGTGGCCGGTGGGAATGTGCCGCGACATCTCGCCGGCCAGCAGCGCCCCGATGGGCGGCAGACCCAGGAAGCATGTCGCATAGATGCTCATCACGCGCCCCCGCATCTCATCGGAAGACAGGTGCTGGATCGCCACATTGAACGACGAAATCATAAGGATGGCGCTGTATCCTTCCACCAGCGCCAGGCATTGCGAAAGCGCAAAGCTGTGCGAATAACAGAAGCCGGCAATCGCCGCAAAGAAGAACAGGCCCGCAACCACGACTACCCGCCCGCGATGGCGAAGCGTCCCCAGCGCGGCGACTGTGACTGCGCCGAGCACGGCGCCGAGCCCTGAAGCCGCCAACAGCCAGCCGAGCCCGGATTCGCCGGTATGCAGTTGCACCTTCGCAAAAAACGGAATGAAGGTGAGGAACGGAATGGCGAAAAAGCTGGCTACGCCCGTCATCCACACCAAAACGAGCATCTGCGGCTGCTCGCGCAGGTAGCCGAACCCCTCGCGCAAGCTGGTGAGAAAACTGGGATGGCGCCGCTGCTCCTGCTCTGGGTAGCGGATGCGGGTCAGCGCCCAAAGCACGGCCAGATAACTGAAGCCGTTGAGGAAGAAGTTTCCGGCCATCCCCACTGCGGCCATGGCATAGCCTCCAAGTGTGGGCCCCAGAATGCGCGACATGTTGAACTGCGCGGAGTTCAGCGCGATGGCGTTGGTCAAATCCTCGCGCGGCACCAGGCGCGGAACCAGCGCCTGGTAGCTGGGCGCATTCATGGCCATCGCCATCCCGTTCAGAAACGAGAGCGCGATCACTTCCCAGACCGTAACGATTTTCAGCCAGGTGAGCACAGCCAGCATGAAAGCCAGCAGCATCATGACCGTCTGCGTAACCAGCAGCAGCCTGCGCTTGTTCACGCGGTCGGCAATCACGCCGCCAAACAACGTGAACAGCAGAAACGGTATCGACCCCGCAAATCCCACCACCCCCAGCCAGAATGCGGAGTTGGTAAGGGTGAGCACCAGCCAGCCCTGGGCCACATTCTGCATCCATGTGCCGATGTTCGAGAGAAAGTTACCGCTCCAGAATAGGCGGAAGTTGGGATGGCGCAGGGCCCGCACCACCTGCGGCCACCGTTCGTCCCGCTCAGTAGCAAAGGCCGGCGTAGCCGCCGCTGCCTCTTCCACGGCCAGGCTCGGGGGCTCCTGATTCAATTCGCGATCCGCGTTCAGAACAGGTGACCTCATCTCTTAGTGTAAGCTGTGTCTTTGTTGTCGTGCAGCCGGGGCAGCTGGGTGCTGCCGGCGCGAGTCGGGTTCTACGAGCTGTCGGCCGGCTCCCTAACTTCAAGGTAAAGCTGGTTCCGCTCATGACCGCGTACAAGCCGCTCGTCTCACTCTTCCTCCTCGTCTCCATTCCTTCCTCGCTGCCCGCCCAATCGCCTGCACCTGCACCTTCGCCGAAGGTCTTCGGCTATGCGGACTTTGCGGCGCAGGCCAAAATCGAGGAGAAATTCCTGGCTGTTCCCGACGCCAAACTCGCCGGACAACACCTGAAAACTTTAACCGCCGAGCCGCACATGGCTGCGACGCCCGAGGACTATACGACCGCGGAATATGTTGCGCAGAAATTTCGCGCTGCCGGGCTCGATACCGAGATCGTTCCCTACCGCGTTTTGCTGAATCAGCCCAAAGTCGTCCGTGTGGAAGCATTTGACGCCGCCGGAAAGTTACTGATGAGCGGCCCAACCCGGGAGCACGTGGACAACGACCCAGGACAAGACAACCCGCGCGTCGTGATGCCCTTCAACGGTTCCTCGGGTTCGGGAGACGTGACCGGCGAAGTGGTCTACGCCAACTACGGGCGCCTCGAAGATTTCAATGAACTGGCGTCCCAGCACATCGATCTGCACGGCAAGATCGTGATTGCGCGTTACGGCTCCAACTTCCGGGGCGTCAAGGTCTTTCTCGCCGAGCAACGAGGCGCAGTTGGCGTGCTCATCTACTCCGATCCACAGGACGACGGCTACTACAAGGGCGACGCCTACCCCATGGGCCCCTGGCGGCCCGATACCGGCGTGCAGCGCGGATCTGTCCAGTATCTCTTCAAGTATGCCGGCGATCCGGAGACGCCGGGCGTGGCCTCCACGATCGATCTGCCGGACTCGGCCCGCATTAAGGACTTCGTGGGTCCGGATGGCGACCAGCCTCGCATTGTCTCCATTCCCATCAGCTATCACGACGCGGCGCCCATTCTGCAGGCGCTGAAGGGGCCGGGCGTGCCGCAACAAGGCTGGCAGGGCGCGCTGCCTTTCCGCTATCACCTCGGACAAACCAGCGGGCCGGGCGCTGTAAAGGTCCACTTGGCCTCTGATCAGGACTACCAGCGGCGCGTAATCTGGGACGTCATCGGAACCATCAAGGGATCGCAGTATCCCGACGACTGGGTCGTGGTCGGCAATCACCGCGATGCGTGGGTCTACGGGGCCGTCGACCCCTCCAGCGGCACCGCCGCCATGCTGGAATCGGTGCACGGCATCGGCACGCTGATCGGGGAAGGCTGGCGGCCCAGGCGGACCATCGTCTTTTGCAGTTGGGATGCAGAGGAGCAGGGCCTGGTCGGCTCAACCGAATGGGTGGAGCAGCATGCCGGGGCCTTGGAACGCGCTGTAGCCTACTTCAACGTCGACGTAGCGGTCTCGGGGCCGGACTTCTCGGCCTCCGCCGTGCCCTCGCTCAAGGAGTTCGTCCGCGACGTCACCCGCGCTGTTCCCAGCCCGCTGGGCGGAACAGTCTACCAGGAGTGGAGGCTCAAACACTCCAGCGGCGACGAGCACCGCGTCTCGAATGCGCAACTGCCGGAGGAAGAGGTCCGCATAGGCGACCTCGGCTCCGGCTCAGACTTCACGCCGTTCCTGCAGCATGTGGGCGTGCCCTCGACAGACATCGGTTCCGGCGGCCCGTACGGCGTCTACCACTCCACCTTCGACGACTTCGCCTGGTATATCCAGAACGCCGATCCCCACTTTGTTTATCTGCAGCAGATGGCGCGGGTACTCGGGCTTGAAGCCCTGCGCATGGCAGATGCCGACGTACTGCCACTCGACTATGTGACCTACGCCGGGGAGATATCCGCCTATATTGACTCGGCAAAAAAGAAAGCCGGCGATGCAGGGCTCAGTTCGCTTAACTTTGCCCCCGCCGAAGCCTCGGCCAGCCGCATGGCCAACGCTGCCCGCAAGGTGCAAACCCTTGAAATCGCAGCCTCGGGCGACTTGACCAGGCTGAATCTTGCCCTCCGCCAGGCCGAAACCGCCTTCATCTCCGAGGCTGGCCTGCCCTATCGTCCATGGTACCGGCACACCATCTACGCTCCCGGCGAATTCTCGGGCTACTCCGCCGTGGTGATCCCCGGTGTCAACGAGGCCATCGACGCCCACAATCCGGACCTCGCCGCCGCCCAGTTGACCGTGCTGACCCAGGCACTGGACCGCGCCACACACGCCCTTGACTCGGCAAACTGAGACCGGAACCCCCCGAAGCCCTTCTGCTTCAATGGCGAGCTCGCAAGTGGTTTCAAATTCAACCGCTTAAAGCGGAAGTCTCGGTCGATCCATGCCCTTTTAGCGCATTTTTGGTTTTACCGTAGACCAGTTTTGAAAGGGCACGGCTTTAGCCCCTGAGGGAAAGCCCTACGGTCTACACCATTTCCGAACCTGCTCTAGCGCGCCTCTTGAGCGGATCGTTCTCCCTGAAAGCCGAGTTTTTCTCCCCAGCCGCAAACGTTCCTTCTGACGGCAATCCTGAGCCACCCCTCATCTTTGAATCCCAATTGCCGATTTTCATGGCAGCGCTCTTGCACCGCTATCCGCCTAAAGGGGTTTCCGCCATGATTGATTTCCTGATTGGTCTTGCGTATGTAGCACTTGTGATTTCTCCGGCCATTCTGGCCTCGCTTCAAGTGAACAGATCCCATAGCGGCGACCTCTGAGCGGAGTTAGGAGTCCTGACTGCAAGGTTGACCATGGACGCATACCCTCGTATCGTTAGAGGGTGAGTATGAATATTTCCGGAAACAACCTGCGGATAGGGATTGCGGCTGCCGTCATAGTGGGCACCATCGCGTGGCTCGCCTTTACCGGCTACGGGGCCAACAAGAGCTATTACGTCACTATCGCGGAGCTGGGTGGCTTGGGCGACAAGGCCTACCACAGCCAGCTGCGCGTGGAAGGCTTTGTCCAGCCCGGCTCCATCGAGCAGGACGGCACGCACGTGACGTTTGTGCTCAACGAGTTTGAAAGCCACTCGCCGAAAGCCCCCAAAGGCCGCCTGCTGAAAGTGATCTACAAGGGCTCCGAGCCGCCCCCGGACACCTTCAAAGACAATTCCCAGGCCCTGGCAGAAGGCACTTACGGACGCGATGGCCAATTCCACGCCACCATCCTTCAGGCCAAGTGTGCCAGCAAGTACGCTCCGGCACAGCCGGGCGCCGCGCCTGCCGGCACTCCCGCTGCCAAACCGGCTGCCGCCTCGGGTACTCCACCAGCGGGGTACCCACCCGCAGGTCCGCCCGCAAACCAGACCGCCACAGCAAACTGAAAGCATGACAGCGAAAGCATCCGAGGCCGGTGGCAATTCTCCTTGCGCGCGCCTCGATCGGGTTTCCAGATTATTTGGTTCCTTTGCCGCACTGCGCCAGGTTTCAGTAGACCTCGAACCGGGATGCTGTTACGTCCTGATCGGCGAAAACGGAGCGGGTAAGTCCACTCTGCTGCGCATTCTGGCCGGACTCCTGCGGCCAAGCCATGGAACGGTGAAGGTCTTCGGCAACGCCGAACCACAAGAGGCTCGCGCTCGCATCGGTTACATGAGCCACGCTCCCATGCTCTATGACGAGCTGACGGCCAAGGAGAATCTTCGCTACTTCGCGGACCTCTATCCGGGGCGCGCCTGCCTGGAGCCGGCCGAGGCTCTGCGCCAGGTTGGCCTGGATCCGGATCTGAACCGTACCCTCGGCCAATACTCGCAGGGCATGCGGCAGCGCACTTCTCTGGCGCGCGTGCTGCTCCCCGTTCCCGAGTTGCTCCTGCTCGACGAACCTTTTTCCAACATGGATGTGGAGAGCGTGGAGCAAATGGTTGCGTTGCTGGCCGGATTTCGCCAGAGCAATCGGACCATCGTGATCACCACACACCAGCGTGAAGCGGCAGCGCCCATCGCCGACTGGGTGCTCAGGCTCCAGGCAGGCCGCGTGGCCTCGTTTGAGCCGGGGAGCCCCTCGCTATGAAGACCAACGGCGCGCGGTTCCTTGAAAATCTCGGCATCGCCTTCGAGCTGCGCGAATACGAAGTCGATCCGGAAGACCTGTCGGCAACGACTGTTGCGAAGAAGATCGCCATGCCGGCAGAGCAGGTATTCAAAACCCTTCTCACCACAGGTGGCCCGGGAGATTACGTCTTCGCGGTCATTCCCGGCAACGCAGAGTTGGACTTCAAGAAGCTGGCCCGCGCTGCCGGCCTGCGCAAGGCAGAGATGGTTCCCCTCAAGGATGTACAGCCGCTCACCGGCTACATCCGCGGCGGCGTCACCGTCTTCGGCGCAAAGAAGGCTTACCCCGTGTTCGTCGACGAGACCGCAATCCTCTTCGACAAGATCGGCGTCTCCGCCGGAACCCGCGGCACGCAACTGATTCTGAACCCAGACGACTATTTGCGCGCAGCCCAGGCGCAGACCTCCGGCCTCACCAAAGATTCAGGTGCCCCATCCTTGCGCCATCCTTCCGGCGCAAGGGTGGGAGAGCATGAAGCCAATGACCGCATCACCAGCACTTCACCGGGCAAACAGCGATGAGCCGCGCTCTATGGACACACCTCGTCAAGGATCTGCGCATCGAGTGGCGCTCGCGTGAAGCCGTCAATTCG
>Ga0181516_10000511_pt1 | contig 35530 bp, 34 predicted proteins | sample PEATcosm2014_Bin_25_FD_121104 | JGI IMG/M metagenome (GOLD analysis project Ga0181516, IMG submission 121104) | Peatland microbial communities from MTU Mesocosm Facility, Houghton, MI, USA - PEATcosm2014_Bin01_10_metaG | ecosystem: Environmental > Terrestrial > Soil > Wetlands > Peat | place... | reverse complement strand
CGGGAGGGTGTGGGTGTTCTCGCCGAGCGATTGGTCGCCGGAACTTATCTCGACGGCCTTTTTGTTGGGATGGATTTTTATTTTGATCTCGCTGTTTTTTTGGCCGAAAACGCCGGCGAGTTTTATCGCCCCAACAAATTCTTCGCGATTCACCACGATCTCCGCATCGAACTCGTGGGGAATAATGGACGAATAGTCAGGAAAGGACCCCTCGATGAGCCGGGAGATAAGTTCTGTGTTTTCGGTTTTTATTAATATTTGGTTTTCGTCCCAGAAAAACCGCACCACCTCATCGTCCCCAATAATCCGCGAAACCTCCACACTTGTCTTAAGGGGAACCAATAGCTTGAAGGGTTCTTTTTGTGGGGCGGTAAAAATATTTGAGGGGATCGATTTTTCCGCGAGACGGAACCCGTCGGTTGCCGCGAGAACAAGTTTTTCTAGGGAAAATTCGAAGAGTAGGGTGTTCAACTCGGGGCGGATGTCCGAGAATTGAGACGCTACGATGGTTTGTTGTATTGCTTCTCTAAGAAAAACCCCTTTTATTTCTAAATAACGGCCCTGGTTTTTGATGGTTGGTGTGAGGGGAAAATCGTCCGGCGAAAGTCCGCGTATGACGGCGCTGTAATTGTCGGTTGCGACCTCAAGGTCGTTTTCTTTGGTTTCGAAATTGAGGCGATCGGTGGGGATGTTGGCGATAAGACTAGAAAAGAGCGCGAGGGGGGGCGACACCCTTCCCTCTTCGATTATTTTTCCCATCACCTTGTGGTTGATGGCAATCTCCAAGTTGGTGGCACTAAACAAAATCGCACCATCTTTCGCTTCAATAAGGATGTTTTTTAGGGTTGGGAGGCTGCCGCCCTCCCCAACCGCTTTCTCAATAATTGAAACCGCTTCTTTAATGTTTGAGCGGAGGGCGATAAATTTCATATCTTAATCTTAATATAGTTTATATATAAATACTTATTGTTGTTACTATTAGGAATGGATTTTTTGGGGATAATCTAGAGAGAACCTATAATTCACAACAGTTGCGGCGCGCTTCCTCTGTGGAGAAACACTGCGCTAGCTCTTATAAATAATATCTTTAATCATTAATATCTTCTGGTTAAGTGCTGGATTTCTGTTGATTTCGTTGTTGATTTTTTCATAAGAATGGATGGCGGTGGTGTGGTCCCTCCCCAATTTATCCCCAATATACGGATAGGAAAGATCCGAGATATCCCGAAGAAGATAGATGGCAATCTGACGTGGTTGAACCACCTCCTTCCTGCGGTTGTGGCTAAGGAGATCGTCCATGGTGATGTTGAAAAACTCAGCAACGGCATTAAGGATCTGCGCATCACCCACCTTTTTAGTGAGGTTTTGGGTCGCTTTCTCTATGATTTCTTCGGCGATCTTCTCGGTGATCTCGGTTTGTTTGCGCTCTTGGTAGAAAATAATCTTTTTAAGCACCCCCTCAAGCTCCCGGATGTTTTTGCGGAGTTTTTTCGCGAGAAGGGTGATAACGTCATCGCTTAGCTGCTTATTCATCTCCTGGAGTTTGCTCTTAATGATGGCCACGCGCATCTCAAATTCCGGGTATGCCACGTCGGCTATCAACCCGCCCTCAAAACGCGAACGGAGGCGCTCCTCGAGGGTTGGCAGGGACTGTGGTGGCCGGTCGGACGAGATGATGATCTGTTTATTGTTCTCATAGAGCGCATTGAAGGTGTGGAAAAACTCCTCCTCGGTCTTGTCTTTGCCGCCGATAAATTGGATATCATCAATAATAAGCACATCAACATCGCGATATTTCTTTTTTATATCCTCAATACGACCATTACGGATCCCCCAGACGATGTCGCGCGTAAATTGTTCGGACGAGACATAGCGCGGGCGGACCCTCTTGTGATATTTTGCAACAATCTCGTTGCCGATGCCCTGGATGAGATGGGTTTTGCCGAGGCCAACGCCGCCATAGATGAAAAATGGATTATACTTCTTACCGATCGACTCCGTGATGGCGGTCGCGGCAGCGAAGGCGAGCTCGTTCGACGGTCCGACAACAAACGACGAAAGGGTATATTTGGGATTAAGGCCGGTATCGGGGTCGGTTTTGTAATCCAGGTCAATGAGGTCCGCCTTTTGCGCCACCTCTTTCGCCGCCGCCATAGCTTTTACTTGTTCGGGGGCTTTACTGTTTACCACAAACTCCAGTTTTTTCACCGAACCATCGAGGTTACGGATAATACCAAGGATATTTTTCTGATATTTGTCTTCAACCCAGGTTTTTGTGAAGGTATTAGGAAGCGCAACAACGAGAGTATCATCCCTTTTATCAATTAAATGGCTGTTTTTAAGCCAGGTTGCAAAATTCGCGCGCGAAAGTTGGATCTGCATCTCCCCTAACGTTGACTGCCACATTTGTTCAAGATCCATTGGTTAAAATCTCATAAAATTTATTTGGTACGAAACCGCGCCGCGTTGGTGCATTCATTATTAACTCTTCTTTCCCACAAGTCAAAGAGGTAAAAAATTTCCCTTTGGGGATTACCTGTGGACAACGAATAAAATTTGCTTTTGGCATCGCCTATGCTACCATCTAAGACATGTCGACGACGTATCATCCAAAGAAAAAGAAGCGCGCGAGGACACATGGTTTCCTCACCCGTCAAGCAACTCCTACGGGGCGTCGCGTTCTCGCCCGCCGGAGAGCGAAAGGAAGAAAAAAGCTTGCAGTTTAATTGCCGGTAGGGCTTTTATGTCCACCCCCCCCAGCCGTTTACCCAAAAAAGAGTTCATATCAGGAGCGTTCAGGGCCATACGGACACCCTATTTCTCTTTGCGGGCAAAAAAGAACACGTCTCAAAAGCGGAGGGTCGGGGTCATTGTGGGAAAAGCGGTACATAAAAGCGCGGTGAAAAGAAATTTTTGGCGGCGGCAGGCGAAAACGGTTTTCACCGACCTTATTCCGTCGGGTAATGATTTTTTAATTATTTTTTCCCCTAAAATCAACGAGCTTACCAAGCAGGAGTTCCGCCGGGCGCTCACGAAAGCAGTTTCAACGTTCCGACAGCAACAATAAACACCATGGCCTATCTTTTCCAGCAAATATTCTACCGCCCCGTTTTTAACATACTCATTTTTTTCTACGAGAACCTTGCGTGGCACGATCTTGGTATCGCCATCATTCTCACCACACTCCTCATCCGTTTTATCCTCTATCCACTTTTCCATATCGGCGCGAAGCAGCAGATGATGATGCAGCGCATCCAGCCAAAGGTGAAGAAGATCCAAGAGATGCACAAGGACGACATGCCGAAGCAGTCAGCCGCGCTTATGGCTCTTTACAAAGAGCACGGCGTAAATCCGTTTTCGAGCATCATTCTCCTTATCATCCAGATCCCGATCATGCTCGCCTTCTATTGGGTGGTGCGCTCAGGATTCGGTGTCGCGACGCTCAGCAGCTTATATTCTTTTGTCCCACCGCCGGGAACGGTCAACAGCCTGTTCCTAGGGATCGTAAACCTCTCGAAATCCAACCTCGTTGTCATCTTGTTGGCGGCGCTCGCCCAATATTTCCAGGCGCGCATGGCCATCTACCGCGCGCCGAGCGGCACCGCGCCTTCCGCGGCCGAAAAAATAGCGCGCCAGATGTCGTTCATCGCCCCCCTCATGACCATTCTTATTTTCTACAGCCTTCCTTCGGCGGTCGGGCTTTATTGGTTGGTGTCGTCGCTCTTCTCGGTCGCGCAGCAATACATCATCAATCGGCATCTCCAAAAAAAATATGGCGCGTAGGAATGTGGAGCGCTATTTTTTAACCTCCTAGCGGCTGCGCGGTCGGTTCAAAAAAAGTAACGCCGCCTTGATTTTGTGGCGATAGTATGGAATAGTTATCGCCATGGACGATGTCGAAGTATTTATTAAAAAAATATTAAACCTGATCGGCTTTAAAGACTATCGGGTCGAGATCAAGCCCGAGGAAAAGAAAGGCCTCGTGTTCATCTATGAGGACCAAGCCCTCCTTAAAGAGAATCTACCGGCGATCGTAGATGCCATGAACCATCTTTTGCAGATGGTGGCCAAGAAGCAGCAACAGGAAAGTATTTTTCTCGACATCAACAACTATCGCCACGAGCGGGAGATCTTGATCGCGGAGCTCGCGAAGGCTGCGGCAAAAAAAGCCTCAACCACAAAACACAACGTTTCTCTCCCCGCGATGAATTCCTATGAGCGGAGGATTGTGCATGTCGAGTTGGCCCTTCACCCCGATGTGAAGACGGAAAGCGCTGGAGAGGGCAAAGAACGCTATGTGATTATCATGCCGATCGGCGAATGAAAAAGCGTTGGTTCTTTTTTATTGCGGCAACGTCAAGGAATAAAGTTTTTGGTCGTAGCGGTTTACGAAGTAAAGCGTGTTGTTGAAAATTTTTAAATCGGTGGCATCTATGTTCTGTGCCGATCCATCCCAGAGGGTGGTGAGGTCTCCGGTGTTGGTGTTGAGTTTTATCATTTTATCGGAGGTAAATAACACCCCGTCATTATAATCGTCGGGAAGTTGTGCAGAAGATAGTTGGGACGAATCGGAAGGCACCCCGCAATAAAGGAACGTGGTAGAGGTGGTCGCCGAATTCGGTGTACCCGAAGAACTGGAGGCTGCTGTGGAGCTAGGACTCGCCACGGTAGTGATAATCGTCGACGTTTCTTGGTTAAAAACGCATTTTGTGGGCAAGGTGAGGAAATTCAAGTCATGAAGATCGTTCCCGTTGGCGTCTATCAAATGAAGACCCAGTGTTTGACCGGAAACATTTTCCAAGAGTGCAAGCCCGGTGGTGGTGGTTGATCCACCCCAGACCGTTTCCAAACCAGAAGCTTCATAGATGATCGGCGTGAAGGATTTTGTTTGGCTATTAAAGAGCCATGCCGAGCCTGTGGTCTGGATACTCGGCTTATCCGATAGAATAAATTGGTTTTTAGAGACCCACCGCAATGAAAGATCGGTGGCATTTAAAGAGAGCAAAGTCGTCACGCCAAGTTTTTTTGGATTCGTTACATCAATGACGTCGAGCGCTGTTGTTCCAATTCCAGATTCGTCTAGGAGCGCTATTTGATAGCTGTCAGCTGGCGACCACTGCGGTGATTGTAGTCCCTGCGGTAAAGCCGTCCATGTTTTCGCTGTAATATCAAGAACGGCGGCAGAGGGGTTGGTGGGATCACCAAAGGTTACTAAAAGCTTTTTGCCGTCGTGCGAGAAGTTCGTAGAGACGATATCATTGATCGAGCTTGAGCTGATCGTTGACGATTGACTTCCCGAAACAGCGATCACCTCACCCGAAGGTTCGATGGCAGTGATATTTCCCTGTGCATCAACAAAATAATTAAGGACAGGAACAGACACCGCAGTGTTGAAGTTCTGAGCGAGGCCGTTTTGCCCCGCCGAACTACCAGACACACCCACCGTTGGAGTGCCAAAACCCGAACCCCCCCCAACTGTCCCAGAGCTGTTGCTCCCTTGAGTACCAACAGAGGGAAGTAGGTCGGTGATACTTGTCGGCAAGAACCCAGACAATGCCGAACTTCCCCTAAAAAGGAAAAGCAGTCCTATTGCAATAAGTGCCACGACGATAATCCCGATAATGATGTATATATAGCGTTTCATGAAATAGGTATAGGGTGTTTTAAGGGCTAAGCGACGTTCCCTGCCCACTCACCGACGACGCGCCGGTACTCAACGAACCAGCGCTCGACCCGAGGCCTGATGAATTGCCAGCAGATCCGCCGGAGGTAGTTTGAAAACCACTCACCGAGCCCCCCTGAACATTTTGTGAACCACCCGGCGTTGTAGCTGCTGGCGTCGTGGCCGCTGCCGGCGTGGCAGGTTGGTTCACTGTTTGCCCCGTATTCTGCAAGGTCGGTAGGGTTAAATTCACTAGCTGTGGATTTATGATATCAAGGACAAAATAGGCACCTGCAAGGAGGAGAATTCCAAATAGCGCTGCCTCAAGCCACTTCTTCGCCTCGTCCATGCCAGAAGGATTTCCTATAGAAGTCATATAAAGGATACCGCCGTAGACCACAACCGCCAGGGCGAGCACACCGCCAACCAAGAGTGCAAATTGGTAGAAATTGGCGATGTAGTCGCCAGGGCCTGCGGTTCCCGTAGCGCCTGCATTTGAGTTGGATCCGGGGATTGCAGCAGAAATAGTGACAGCGCGAGCGGAGGAAATTTGCCCCGCTATTCCACCGACAACTACAAGAAAAACAATAAGACTCAACAACATTTTCATAGTTATAGTTGGCTTTCGTAGGTCAGGTTTTTGTTGGCCGTGGCGATGGTCGAGCCGATAGGATTTTCAACCGTAACCGAAACGTCGATATTACTTCCTGCTGGCGTACCCGGCGGAAGCGTCACCTGAGCCTCTTCCGGATTCTCCGCCCCGCCCCCTGTTTGTCCATTTACCGCCCATGTGTATGCAAGATCGGCCGTCGATGAGACATTAAAGAAATAAGGCACCGCATATACTGTCACGGGGTTTGTTGAAAATTGGGCATTAGGGAAGGGCGCGTAGAGCACCACCTGGGGGTTTATGTAAGGAATGTCGATCGTATGGGTGAGGTAACCGCCAACATAATTAGGTAATTCCACCCTCAGCGCAAGCGAATTGGGTGGCAAGCCGAACGGAGGGAAGGCGACGCTCTGGACCCCTTCGCCGCCACCGATCAGGACGTCGTTGAGGTACCAATAAATAGTTTCGTTTTGCAAGTCAATTAGTCTTCCCTGGGAGACCAACTCAACTGATGCGGCGATCTTCGATCCGTATCCCGGAAGCGCCTTACCAACATAAGACGGAGGAATATAACTCCCCACCGCCCTCCAGGTCACAAGAAATTGAGGGTTTGATGAGGTCTGTGCGCGGGCAAGTGGCGCGGCTGCGGAAATCAACCCCAGGGCGAGCACCCCCGCAAGAACAAACCCCTTCAAGACAAAGCCTTTTTTCATTCGTTGCTTTTATTATAGCAAACCGCTGGGAAATATTCCCGTGCTACGCCGCCTCATCCAACCCTTTTTGCGGCTTGGGGAATTCGGTCACATTATCCCCGCCTTTCAATCCGTCTTTTTGTTGGGACGACGATCCCTTGGGCCCGGGGAACTCAACTATATTATCTTTTTGCCGTGGCGCATCTTTTTGATAAGGCAGTGCCGCTTGTGGCTCTCCTTCTTCCGGCGCCGGCTCCAAGAGACCCTCCCGGAGGTTCTTCATCGCGTTGCCGCCTTCTTCGTCGAGCGGCGAAGATTCTTCGCCCGGTGGTGTTTGTGGAGCTTCATCGCCTCCAACACCTTCTCTCGTGACGCCTTCCTGGGCACCAGCACCCTCTGCGGTCGTGGCGCCCGTGCCTGCTTCGCCCTTGACAACACTCTCAGCTGTCACGCTTTCCACGGTCGCTGCGCCTTTCGCGGCGGCGGCGCCCTCTTTAAGCTCGCCCACGTTACCGCTTTTTACCTCTGCAGCTTTCTCGGCAACCTGTAAGGCGGGTTTTATAACCGGGACTATCTTACTGATCAGTTCAATAATAACAGCGGCAAGCCAACCGGTAGTCCACCAAGGCCACTCCTGAATGGCGGGAAAAAGTTTAAGGAATATGACGATCCCTTGAATGATATTGATAGCGGGTCCGACGCCAAGAATAATACTGACAATAAGAACAACACCCGCCGGAACATCTTCTGCATCGCCAGCGAGGGGTATCAAGCTTATGGCATCAAAAATGAGACAAGCCAACAAGGCCAAAACCCAAGTTGTGACGGAGATATCTGACTTAGGTTTTTCATTCTTGTCTTCCATAGCATGACGGCGCTACTCTTTTCCTTCAAGTAACTGCTCTGGGTTGGTAGTGATGATCTGATCTTCAAAATACGAAGGTACAATCTGGATCGCCACGTGCCGCTTGCCGGCGAAGAAGATGCCGGTGCCGACTTCCGCGCTCAATAAAAAGTTTTTCTCCGCATCAGTAAGCTCGAACGCTTTCGCGACAATGTCGATGGTGGCGGGCGCCTGCTTGAGTAATAGCTGTAACGATGAGTTTGTGACGATCGGCCGGCCGTACGGCGAGCGCAAAAAATCTTCAACGTCCTGCGTGATAGTGGTGACGCCAAGATAATATTTGCGGGCGCGCTTTACGAGACCGAACAGGAACGTTGCGCTGTCGTCATTCTTCATCATGATCCACGCCTCGTCGATATAAAGGAGGCGCTTCGCAAGCTTGGCGCGAATAATGTTCCAGATGAAGTTGAGCACGACGAACATACCAATAGGCCGCAGCTCTTCCTCGAGATCGCGGATGGAGAAGATGATGAGGCGGTTATTGACGTCGATGTTGGTCGGCTGGTTCAAAAACCCGGAGAAGCTGCCCTTGGTGTATTTATAGAGCCGCTCGGCGACGTCTTTGCCGCCATCGAGGTTGCGCAACACCGTTTCAAGGTCGCCGAGGAGCGGCGGTTCTTTGCCGGCAAAATCGGAGTCCGGGACGATCTCGCGCGAGGCGTAGGTCTCGTTGATGGCGCGGTCGAGGAGCGCGTCTTCCTCCGGCGTCACCGTGCCGACCATCAATTTAATAAGACCGGCCATCGTAACAATGTGGGACCGAAGTACATCGGACGGCGACTCGCCTTCGGGAATGACGGGGATCTCGAACGGATTGATATGCTCGTGCGACGAAAGGGAAATATTGAACATGCTGCCGCCGAACGTTTCGGCAAGCTTGCCATACTCGTTTTCCGGATCGATCACCAAAACCATCTCGACGCCGGCCATCAGCGAGCGGATGATTTCCAGTTTGGTGGTGTACGATTTGCCCGAACCGGACTTCGCGAACACCACCTGGTTCGCGTTCTCGAGAGAGAACCGGTCGAAGATCACGAGGTTGTTGTTGTTCAAATTGATGCCGTACATAATCCCCTGGTTGGAAGAAAGATCCTCCGAAACAAACGGGAAGAACGATGAGATTGGGCTCGTGTTCATTGGGCTGTACACTTGTAGTTTGTCATTCGCGAGTGGAAGGATGGTGGAAAGCCCTTCGAGTTGCTGGAAGAGCGCCGGCTTGATATAGATGAGCTTCGCCTCCATCATGGTGGTTATCTTACTCTCCAGCCGCGCGAGCTCATCCTGAGTGTCCGCGTAGATCGTGATATAGACGCCGGTGTTGAACATCTTTTCCTGCGACTGTTGGAGCGAATCGCGAAGGCCTTCAACGTCGTTGATGGCCGTCTCAAGCACGGGGTTGCGCACGAGCCCCTTCGCCTGTTCGTCGTTCATTTGCGACTCCAGCTGCCCCGCCTTTTTGCGGAGGTTCTTGAGCGCAAGGCCGGTGTCCACCGGATTGATAAAAATAGAGACATCAAAAAGATTCGGCAAATTGATGATCGGCTCGAACCAGCCGCTCGAAAGATAGCGGGGGTAAGAGAGGATGAAAAACGTCTTCGCGATTTTGTCACCGATCTTTAGCGAGTTTGGCGAAACCTGCGCTCCGGCGGGGGCAATGATCTTTTTTACATCCTGAATTTTTTCGTTCGGTTGTTCGGTTGGCATGGGATTTTATTGCGCGGGCGCCGTCGAAACAGTTTTCTTTTCGACGGTTTGCGGATTGTAAAAGTTATAGAAAAGCTCCACCAACTGCTCGTCATTAAGGACGGTCGTTTCAAGGCCGATGCTCTCCAGGCCATTCACTACCTGTGTGGTCCGCTGACCCATCTGCGCCAACTGCTCCGCAAAATTCTTGTCCGCATCCTCCTTTGTTTTTGCCTTAACGTCGGCATCGCTCTTTTTTTTGCCGCCGCCCAAAAACGGTAACGACGAAAGGGCGCTCGAAGCATTTTTTATCCCCCCGCCGACCGCGTTGGGATAATAGGAGACCACCACAAGGAAAACCTTTTCCATAATAGCGTTCTTTTCCACAAATCCTTTTATAAAATTGATATACTCGTCGATCTGGTTTTGCAGTATCGCCGTCTTTTCCTCATCCCGCCGCGTGGCAAGCGTGGCGATATAGGCGTCGATGTTCACTTTGCGCGAATGGATAAGGATCTGTAGGGGGAAATCGATACTATTTAGGAAGGTTTGGTAGCCACCGGTGATAATAGACTGCTCCGACTCCGATTTGAGCGAAAAATTAAGGCCGCCGACCATGACGATCTGCCGGAAGCTGCCATCCTTAACGATCACCGTGCTGTCCTTAATCTCTTTTATGTCAACAAGATCAAGCGAATTGCCCGCATCATCTTTTACCGGGGTTGCCATACTCGTATTATCTCACAATTTGCCGCGCTTAGCGATAGTCCACGCGCTTCGCCGCCTGCCGATCGCCGGTCACACGCTCAAGTATCTGATACCGGCTATTGAGTTTTCGCTCAACCGTTTTGCGCTCCGGTGCTTTTGTGCCGGTCTGCAATCCCTCCCAACTCTTATGGAGCGCCAAACCCGACGCAATCTCCTCAAGCGGAACCCCCCCCTCGTGATGCGCGGCGAATTTTCGTCCCGCCCCCGCCACCTGCACCGCCGCCGATTCCGATTTCCAAACATAGGTTTGCGGCTTCCAGTAAAAATTCGCCGCTGACGTGATTATCTTTACCACCGGCTGGCCGTTGACCTTCACAAAAGCGATCACACCCGCAAGGCCGACCAGGATGATCGCCACAATCACAAAGAGCCATGTTTGCACAAAGAAATAAAAAATGGCACTGATGAATATGGCGACGCCGATATACATGAATTGCCGGAGTGAGAACGGCCCGACCACCTTATCTTCTGTTTCGATGAATTGGGGTACCTGGAACTGCATTACTTAAGGAAAGTTTTTCGTTATGACTTTTACTTGTGGTGTTGCCGCCGGCGGCGCGGGTGGGGTCGGAGGTTTTGGAGGCTGCGGAGGTTGGAGGGGTTGCGAAGCTTGCGGTACTGGTACTGGTGGTGTCGCGGGCGTTACTGCTGCTGCCGGTGGTTTTGGGATGTCTGAAGTGATCTCGGTCACGCTTCGCGGCCCCGAGTTAGCCACGGGCATCGGTTTAAACGCTGGCGCAATCGTTGCCGATGTTGCCAGTGTCGGCGAAGAGCCCTGAGCCGGCCTAGAGAACTCGATCATGGCTGGCATAATCTTCGCCTGCGGTTTCGCCTGGTCAAACTCTATCTGCGCCCCGCCCCCCGTTTTCGAAAGACGAAAATCAGAATTTTTTTGCGGAGCGCCGGTAAAATTTGTCCCCCCGAGGATCACTGGCGCAGGTTCGGCGGTTTGAGTTTTGGGCGGCTGCGGTAGAACGGTTGGCTTTGGAATGTTCGGAGCCGCGGGCACGATGCGCGCCGGGGATGGTGCCGGGATAGACGGCATCGCCGCCGGGCGGATCTCAGACCATCCTTTACGAGAAAAATCTTGCTTAGGAGGAAGCGGCACTGCGGGCGTTACCGGAGCTGCCGACGCGGGATTTGCGACATCGAACATCTTCGGCGCATTGGGATTTGGAATTACGGATGTCTTTATTCTGGCTTCATCCATCGGTTTATAAACAGAATCAATGACCGGCTTAAGTGGTATAAATATTTTTTTATTGAAAGCGTCCTGGAGCACCACCGCAGTTTTTGCATCAATTCCTGCATCGGTTTTAAAGGCCTCCGCCGTGTCGTCAACATGAAGGAATCCCATTAGCGTGGCGGCAACCTCTCCAGCAATAATATGAATTTTTTTGTCGGATATATTCTGGGCTTCACAAATACTCCAAACGATATTGGAGTTGGTTTCTGAAACTAGGGCTTCACGGAGAACTTCTGGGAGGGTATCCCAGCGTTGTCCGATCTGTTGTTTGGTTAAGGCAGCCATTGGTAGTGTTTTATACCCGGTAAGTTTCAATTATTACTTAAGGTATTTTTTCTAAGTTTCCAATAAGTACTCTGTTGGTGGTGACGTAAAGCTTTTCCCATTCAGAATTCTCTTTAAGGCGTTCAAGGTCCGCCTCAAGAGCCTTCCCATTCGACTGGGCGGCGCTTATTGTTGTGGTAACAGTCGCCACCGCAGTTGTTGCATTATTCACCGCAGTTGTTGCATTATTCACCGCAGTTGTTGCATTAGCGTGTTGGTTATTCAAATTATTGACAGCTACAGTTTTTGCAGTATTTAGATTTGTTATGCTGGCAAGTTGACGAGCCCTAAGTCCTTGTATCACTGCGTCGACATCTGCCTTGGTCGGCCCCACATTTCGATAAGACCCAACCCTCTGCGATGCATCTCTAACAGCTTGCTCCGCTTCCTGATTTACAGCCCTAATTTTCTGATCAGCCTCTTCTGTGGCTTCCTTGATTTGTTGTGCGATTTTTTCCTGATCTTTAGTGGCGGCATCGAGGACTTGTTTACTAGTTTCTAAGTCGCGGTTTTTAGTCTCTAGGTCACGAGTATGAATCTCTAGTGTGCGAGCATTGTCTTCGATGTCCGCCTCTTGCCGGGTTATCGGCATGCGTCCAATGGTAAGAATACCACGCGGTCCGTTCATCGCTTCGTTAAAATTCTTCAGCGTTGAGCTGGACATTTTAGGAATAAGTTTTGCGGGTGCCTGGGGAGCGTATCGAAGATTTTTCAGGCGAACCTGTTGTGCCTCATATTGCGGGGTACCCACCGCAAATTCTTTAAAGAGAGCGTTTACGTCTCCCTTGGCAAGGTCTTCGGTTTCACTTTCTTTCATAACCTTTTGAGCCGCGGCGTCCATAAGGGTATCTCTGTCCACTAAGGTTCCTGCCGCAAACATCCGTGAAGTTCCGGTCGCAGGGTCTATATAGTTGATACCTTTTGGATCGGAGACCCGAACCATCGTTCCAGCGGCCGCGCGTTGTGCATTGCGGAAATCGATATTACTCATATCTGCCTTATCGAAATCCTTAGCCAGTTTACCTTGGCCGTTACGCTCTATGAGGGCTTTGTCGTCTATAATGTCCGCGATTCTCCGCCCGTTGATAGTGGTATCTGCATCGCCCCACTTATTTTCGATCGCATGGTTGGCCCATGCTAACATTTCATGATCGTTCATTGCACCATCCTTTTGGGCCATGAAAGTGCCCTTACTCATGCCTTCAAGCTTTTTCTTTTCTTTGGCAACATCGCCTGCGGTGGTTTGGGTACTGGACAGCATCCGGCCGAATCTCGCCACATATCGGTTATTCGAAGTGGCAAGTTTATTAGTGACTCCATGTCCTCCAATGGCGTGCCATGTCCGTTTTGCACCCCTCGCTCCATGCTCGGCGGCCAGATAGGTCGCCCCTGCGCTTAACGCGTCAACCGCAGTACCGGCAAATTTAATACTCATCGAGTCCGCAGCAATGAGCCCGCCGATGATCAGGCCGGCAAGGATGATCTCCTGAAGGAATGCTTGGAGAATAGTGGCAACCGCCCCGCCAACTACTCCACTGAGGAAGCCCACAATGGCGCCCCACGGAGTGGTTGGCGCCGCGGTCATCGAAGCGTATGTGGTTATAAGAGTGGCGTTATCTCCGCCGAGCGCCATGGATTTTAACGCAAGATAAATAAAGAACAGAGAAACAGGAAGGAAGAATGTCCATTGTAAGAACTTTTTCCACCACGACTCGAAGTGGTGGCTAAAGGCAGGGAAGGCCCACGAAGCCCATGCCAGTGGCAGAAGAATCGCGAGTATGGTGATATAGAGATAACGAATAAGCAACATGAGATTAAGAGCGCCCAATACAATAACAATCAAAACGATATTTATCACAAGAAAGAGGATGCCGAATATCGGTACGATCTGTTGCACCACCGAGGCGGAGATCGCGAAGGCACCCGATCCTATGGAGAATTGAGTGTTTCCGGTGGAGTTTGAGAGACTTGTTTGAGAATTACTGAGGGCGGTAAAAGAGTTTTGGGGATTAAATGCTCCGGCGAACGTTGTTGCGAACGCGGCATAGCTTGCGTATCCGCTGCCGGTGCCGCTACATCCCCCGGCTGTTGGGTTGATGCAGTTTACAAAATATTGTGAGAAAGAATTTCCTATGGCAAAGATCGGCGATGCGATAACAAGGCCAAAGTTGACGAGTATCGCCATCACCACCAACTTCCAAAGGAGCTGTTTTATCCCATACGATTCCCGTCTTAATATAGTGGCAATCGCGATGACGATAATACCAAGGACAAACGCCATATTTGCGACGGCAAGCGAGATGGAAAAGCCGGATTGGACCATGGTGCTTTGAAAAATAGTGGCATTGATGGCAAGAATAACCCCAATGAGCCACGCCTCGATGGCGACCAAAATACCGAGGACCGAGGCGATAATAAGAGCGAGAATATAGACAATATTTCCGATAAAAGCACTCCCTATCGCGGGAATAACGCTATTCACTGCCTTATTCACTAAATTACTCGCACCGGTCTGGATTGAGTTCAGTACCCCTCCTGTTGTAGGCGTTGCAGGCGCTCCCGCCCCTGCCGCTGGATTTGCCAATGGAGCCGCCTGATTTCCCGTAGATTGAGCGTGCGCAAGCGGTGCCGATACCAAGAGCAACAAAAATATGCCGGCAATTCCCAGGAAGAATATTTTCTTATTGGATTTTTTTGGGGTTGGTTTCATTCGCTTGGCCGTTGGCGGTTATTGTACCGTGACCGCGCACGTTGAGGTGGTGTTATCGGTGGAGGCGGAAACGGTTACGACATAGGTTCCTGGCGTATTGTACGTCGCAAAGAATGAAGTGCCCGTGGCATCGACGCCACCCGTATCTCCCAGCGATCCCGGCGCAGACCAACTATAGATCGGCGAGCCATCGGGGTTCTCTGTTGAGGGGCATGCGCCGCCCGATGCGCAAGTGGTGTCGAGCGCTCCGCCGGCGGCGGAGAAGCTGGCGCTCGCCTGCGAGGAGGATGTATTTGCAAGTAATGACGACGCTGAGGGGATGGTCGCCGACGTCACGGTAGCAACAGAGTTACTAACAAGAGCGCTTGTTTGTGTCGCCGGAATGCATTGCACGCCACTTTGGGTACTTGATGTAGTAGTGATACTCGCTGCGTTTATTCCCACAAGACCCGAGTCCGTGGCGCCGCCGTTCATGCCGTTGAGCGCGTTGTTGATCTGGCTGGTCGAAAAACTGATCGCGGATTGGGCGAGGGTGTTAAGCAGTGAGGTGGCGAGGGCGTTCAAAAGGCCGGCGATATTCTTTGCGCTTGTGATGCTTTCCGGCCCGGCCTTAAGGGCGGTAAAGAATCCCTGGCCCGTCACCTGCCCCGGACTGGTGATTTTGGGGTTGTTCCCATCGGGGCAGCTGCCGTTGTTGGGTATGAACTCAAGCTGGTCGCTTGGGTCGCATTTATCGCTTGGATTATTGGGGTCGATATAATAATTGTTACCATTGGAACTTACACAAAGATCGGCGGATCCGTTGGGGCTGCTGCCGTCATCGCAGGTTCCGGCACTGCTGGCCTTCCAGCCCTGCTGTGCAAGGTTTTGATTGGTGTTCGCTTTTTGCGCTGCGGATGCGTTGGATAGGACGCTGTCCTGGACCTGTACGACGAGCCCCCAGCCATTCCCACCCGGCTGGAAAAGGTTGAGATAATTGGTGAAATTACTGAAGCTATTAGACAGGTTCTGGAAATTGTAAGCGAGTTGCCCATTGAATTCCCCAGCGCAAGCATTATTAAGAGCTGTTGTTGGCGTGGTAAGAAGAGCTCTGATTATCGGCGCCTGATAGGGCGGTATACACGTCATCCAATTGTTCAATTGGTTGGTGGCCGCCGTAGTAAATGAATTTGCAAGCTCAACGCCCCAGTCCGTGACGAACCGCGGCGCGCCACTGCCCTGAATCCACGTAAGCACTTTGCGCTGCATAAGGCTGGTCATGGCGTTGATCGCTATCTGTAGCGCCACGTCTTGGGCATATTTTTCAATAGTCGCCGCTAATGCGGCAGTACTCACTGAGAGCTGACCATTCTCCACACCAAAGATAGCGGAGTTGATGACAACACTATGAGCTTGTAGGGGAAGGTTTTGGGTGGCTACGGAAGCGATAGTCAGATCGGAACCAGCCTCAGAGGTGGTTTCAAGTTCGGTGACGGGATCGCTAACGATATCTCCAACCCCAGCAACAGCATAGGCGGTTGGCACTCCCAAAAGATTATTTATAAAGGAAAAGATTTCGCTTGTTTGTGGATCCGATTGGATCGAGTCGGAATTGTCGTTAGAGCTGACGCTTGTGGGGAATTGTTGTCCCGTAACGGCCTGCCACTGATCTTTAAAGTTGTTGATGGCGAGCTCGTACCCCGACTGTTCAGCTTGAAGAGTTAACGACGCCCGTATAGGATCGTTGGTTTCGTTCTGGATAACATCGGCATAGTCTTTTTCATAAAGGAGAAGCTCAACAAGACTCGCATGGAGCTTTGCGAGCGATGATGGCGTATGGAAAGATTCTAGTGTTTTAGCCATCTCCCCCGTCTGGTTGCTTACGATCACAGCATCGCCGGGGTTGTCGTCTCCCAAGATGCTACCGATATCGGTACTGCCTACATATCTTTGATAGACTTCACCGAGAGCGCTCGCATAAAGATTTATAGTGGAAGTGGAATTGTCATCGGTAACCTCGATTTTTTGCTGTCCTATTTGTGCGCCCCAGTCCGGAGCTTTGAAATTTTGCAGTGCCGAACCGCTTGTGATATCTTGCGCAAGCTCGTTGGCGTCCGGAAGGTTCACTTGGTCATTACCGTTACTGTCCGTTCCGATGCCGTCCGGATTGGCCGCCACGAAGCCGCTGACGAGCGAGTTCGCGAAAATATTGGTGAGGTTGTTGGGGTCGTTTGCCGCCACATCAGTAGAGCTGGTATCCAATTCGGCTTGGAGTGCCGCTATGGAAACGGACGACGAGGCATCGTCAACGAACGCCCCTGGCGACGCACCTGAGTTTGTAGCATTGATACCGATGATCTGCGGTCCGGCGGGCGCCTGAGCCGTCGTTGACGACCCTCCTATATAGGAAAGTACAAAGCCGGAAGCGATCGCAGCGAGGGCGAGGACTAAGAAACCGGAGATAAACTTCTTGACATCTATCATTACCTTCTATTATAGCCGAAAAGACGCCAGTTGCTATAGCGTTATCCCCATAGCGCACCAGCGATTGCGGCTATTTTCCCGATGGAAAGGTCGTGCGGTCGCCCGTCGGGAGCGATGCCAATTTTTTTCAAAAAAACTTCCACCTCACGCTTGGGCAGATCCTTTTTTGCGCCGAAAATATTATTAAGGATCGTTTTCCCTGGCTGTGCGAAGACCGCGCGGACGGTTTGGTAGTAGCGATCGGCATCAACGGTCGGCGCGCCCGGTTTTTTTGTAAGCACAACAACGGCGGAGTCGACTTTCGGCGGCGGAATAAAATCTTCTTTTGGCACGGCAGCTATTATTTTCGTATCCGCCCAAAACTGGACGCTCGCCGCCAGACGATTCATCACCGGCGGAACGGCACAGATCCGCTCCGCAACTTCGCGTTGTAGCATAAGGATACATTGCTGCGGCTTTTTTGTCGTTTCGCTGATAATACGCAGTAACTTCCCGGTGATGTAATAAGGGATATTGCCGACGATGTTGTAATTTTTATCATCAACACTTTCGCCTGCCGCCGCCGCAGTAAATTTTGGCAAAAATTTCAAAGCGTCACCCGAAACGACTTCGACACCCTTTATTTTTTTATCCACGAGTTCCGCCGCGAGCGCGGCATCTTTTTCTATGGCGACAATGCGGCACTGCGCGATCGTGCACGCCGCCGCGAGCGGGGTGGTGAGCGCTCCGCCCCCCGGGCCAATTTCTATTATCGTGCTCCCTTTTTCAAACTCGATCGCGCCAATTATTTTTTTAAGGACGGAGTCGTTGTTTAAAAAATGTTGTCCAAGTTTTTGCATAATGATTATGTGATAGTTTTGGGATTTTGGATTTTTAATCCCAGGATACAATATTTTCCTCATTCGGCCCTTCATCGGGAAAAAACCGACTACTTCCTTCTGTTGTCCCCGGCGACGATCCCTCTGCCGAGCTCGCGACCACAATACAATCTTCCGGTATCTCACTAATGAATCGCGATGGGATGCCGTAGAAGCTGATGGTGAGCCGCTTGCGTGCGCGGGTCATGGCCACGTACATTAGCCGCCGCTCCTCTTCTATCGAGGCTTCATCAGCAAGCGACCGGCCGTGCGGCAAAAACCCTTCCGCTGCGCCAACAATGAAAACAGTATCAAATTCAAGGCCTTTTGCGAGGTGGATGGTCATCAGGCTCACTTCTTTCCCCTCCTGCGGCTTGGTGCCGATCTCATCCACCGCCTGCAACAGGCTCAATCGCTCAAGCAGCTCGTGGAGATTGGCGAACTCCGAGGCGAAGGCGACGAGTTCGGCGATGTTCTCTTCGCGCTCATCCGCGTTGATGAAGTTCGTTTCCAGATATTCGAAATAGTGGAATGTTTCCAAAAATAATTTTATAGCGAGAAGCGGCACGGGGGCTTCCGCATCCGCGGCAACTTTATTTCTAAATTCGGCGAACCGTCGCTTGGTCAAGCTTTTCTCCAATCGCTCTTTCGCCACCTCATCTTTTGAGTTGGAAATATACCGCAGCGCCGCGACAACATCTTTTATTTCTTTTCGTTCATAGAATTTCAATCCGCCGAAAATACGATAGGGTATGTTGCGACGGATGAGCGCTTGCTCGACCGCGCGCGACTGCGCGTTCGTGCGATACAAAATACCAATATCCGCATTTTTGTCTCCGCCGCGCAACACTTGGATCTGCTCGGCGACCCACTCCGCCTCATCGCCTTCGCCCCATGCTTCGAACAGCGTTATCGGATCACCGTCCGGATTTTGCGTCCAAAGTTTCTTCGGCGTTCGCAGGCGGTTGTTCTGGACGACCGCCGCCGCGGCGCGGATGATTGTGCCCGTCGAGCGATAATTTTCTTCCAAAAAATATACCGCGGCACCTTCCCAGTTTTTGTCAAAATTCAGGAACGTCATGATGTCCGCGTAGCGCCAGCTGTAAATAGTCTGCTCGTCATCCCCCACCACGCTCAAGTTGCGATGCTTTTCCGCGAGGAGCGTGACCAACGCATATTGCATCGGGTTGATGTCCTGGTATTCGTCCACAAGGATCGCGTCGAACATATTTTGATATTTCGCGAGCACGTCCGGATTTTTTTTAAACAGCGTCACCACTTTTTGTATAAGGTCATCAAAATCAAACGCGTTATTCTGTTCCAAGAGCGCTTCGTATTTTTCGAAAACTTTTATGATCTGCGCTTTTTTCCCGATCGGCAACGTTTCTTTAGTGTCGTCATCGAGGACCGCTTTGCCGAGGTTCTTTATGGCCGCGATCTTCCCGGCGAAATACACGGGCGTCTCCTTTTGGTTTTTTTTCTCGGCCATACTGACCGCCTCATCGTTCTTTTTATAAAGTATAACGGCTTTTACCGCCTTTTTAACAAGATCGAATGAGTCGTGGTCGTCAAAAATGGCAAAATTCGGCTCCCGACCCACCTTTCGGCACTCTCTTCGGAGGATTCTTGCCCCCAAAGCGTGAAAAGTGCCCAAAAATGGGCCTTCCCGCCCGACCCGCCGTGCCATCTCCTTGGCTGCCTTATTGGTAAACGTTATCGCACAGATCCGTTCCGGTTTTATCCCTCGCTCTATAAGATAGCGCAGACGTTCGGTGAGCGTCCTCGTTTTGCCTGTTCCCGCACCGGCTACTATAAGTAAAGGCCCGTAATCCGCCTTCGCTGCGACATTTTGGGCATTATTGAGGGGTATCCGGCTTGGTGGAGGTGAAGAGTTTGTGAATTCTTGAGGTTTGGTGGCCATTATGGTAGTATAGACGGATAGGTACTATTTTAGAAAAAACGAATAAAGAGTATATGCCATTAGCGGTGGCCGTTTTTTTGGTTGCGGGCGGTCTCCTCTTTGGCTATCTTTCCCTCCCGCAAAATGGCGTTGCCAAAGGAAGGAATGGTTTTGGGGCCGTCGCCATCATCCCGAGTGCACAAGGAGCTGAGGTAGATAACAATGCCGCGTTGAACGTCCAGAGCGCATCATTCTTCGCCGTGGCAGATGGGCACACCACCAACTTTAACCAAGGAACCGTGAACACCTCTTACGGTGATAATGAAGGAATGGTTGGAGACGCCGGCGCTTCGATCGGCGCCTCAAAGGAACAGTCCGAGGTTATTCATTATAGCATTCAAAAAGGCGATACGCTTGCATCGATCGAGGCTGTCCTTGGTGTTTCCGAGAACGACCTCCTTCAATATAATCCATCAGTAGATTTTTCCTCGCTTACTCCGGGCACGGTCATCGCAATCCCCAGCGAGCGCTAAGCCCTATTTTTTTATAATTCTTTTAGGGGCGATAGCCGAACGTCTCCGCGAGGTGCTCTGCAGTGACGGATTTTTTTCTTTAAGATCGGCGATGGTTCGGGCCACCCTAATAAGGCGGTACTATGCTCTCGGGAAAGCATCGCCCTATCTCATTATTTGATTTGTCGCGGGGAGATATCCGAGCGCGATGGCGAGATTAGTGAGAACCCCGTCTAAGGAGCCGACGATATTGAAAGGGTGCGGTCCGACATTCGCATCCGTTTCAACCCCAGCGATCTTTGCATCAATGCTTTCAAGTTCTTCGGAGCAGAGCCGGGTAATATTTTTCGCATAGTATATATATGATAAAAAAAGTAGGTTAAAAATACCTAAAAAACGGCAGGGAATAATTTCCAGGCCGTTAGTCACCATCGACGCGTCGGTGATGGTTTTATTCTTTACAGTTTTTACACAAACGAGATTCGGGAGCGATATCCAAAACATCCCCTCCTATCCTGTCTCCACATTTTTCGCACATTCCATATTTCCCGGATCGGATCTTGCTTAAGGCGACATCAATTTCGTCAAGGCGATTTTTTAAATCCTGAGCGGCGACGAGGCGGTTGCTGAGATCTTCGGTCTCGTCGGTTTTTTCCTCAAAATGATCGACATCGGAACCAAAGTCGGTGGGTTTTTCGTCTTGTTTGATTTCCACCAAGAGCAATCCCCGCTCTCTCTCAAGGTCTGTTTTATATTTTTTTAATTGTTGTTCTTGCATAATTTCCTAAGGATACCCCGCACCAGATGATGCGTCAATTATTCGGCAAAGCGGCAAGATTACAATATGACAATCCGGCAACGATCCGGCAATTGCCGATTCGAAAATTATACGGCATTTTTGCCGGATTGCCGCATTTTGCCGCAATTTATTTAAAATTCCAATAACCTGATAAGCCCGTAAAACCTACTGAAAAACAAAATTGTTTTACAAATTGTTTTCCGTAAAACACATTAAAAATGATTAAAATGATTTAAATTGTGTTTTCCGTAAAACACAATTTAAATTCCCGTGGAGGAGAACAATTTAAAATCTTTAATAAATCTTTTTTAATGTGTTTTCCGTAAAACACATTAAAAATTCGGAAATATGAATAATAATTAAAAAATAGGCGATTTTGGGGTAAAATGGCCTCAAATTATTTAATTAAAAATAAACATAAGATTATTATGAAGAATTATGGGGCCGGATACGACAAATGGGTTTTATTACTAAAACCCCGGAAGGAATTCTTGTATTGTATAGAGGTGAAAGCATTAAGACGAAACAGCGAGGATCTTCCAATTTTTACGCCGGAAGATCAGCTGACCGGGCTTACATGAAAAAAGAGAAGCAGGGCATGTGAGAAATTGTGGGATTCGCGAGAGTTGACACATCTGCCGGAAGGGGTATACTCATAAAGATGATTTGTGGACCGCTTGGAAGCGGCCCTTTTTAAAGAGATGCTCAACATAAAAGAATTAACAAAAGCGCTGAAGCAGGTTGCGGACGAAAAAGGATTGGATCCCAACCAGGTTTTGGAGGTGATCGAGTCTTCGATCGCCGCGGCGTATAAAAAAGAATATGGCGAGAGGGGAGAGGTTGTGCGATGCAAGCTTGACCAGAAAACGGGAGAGCTGATTTTCTCAAGGATCAAGACCGTAGTGGATGAGAGTACGGTTCGTTTCGTCGAAGAGGAAGAAGAGGGAACGGAAGGCGGCGAAGAAAAAAAAGAGGTTGTTGCAGAGGAAAGCGAGAGCGACGAGCAGAAACTTCCGCGGTTTAATCCTGAACGACACATCACTATAGAAGAGGCGAAGAAAATAAAGAAAGACGTTCAGCTTGGAGACGAGGTTGCGTTCACGTTGGAAACCCACGAAGATTTTGGTCGTATCGCGGCGCAGACCGCCAAGCAGGTCATTCTCCAAAAATTGCGCGAGTCGGAGCGCGATTCCATTTTGAATGAGTGGCGCGGGCGGGAGGGGCAGATCGTGAGCGGCGTCGTCCAGCGTTTTGAACGCGGAAATATTTTTATCGACCTCGGACGGACGATTGGCGTTATGTTCGCAAACGAATCGATTCCCGGAGAACACTATCGCACCGGTGAGCGTTTACGCTTTTTGGTGCTCGCAGTCCAGGAAGATACTCGTTTGCCGGGTATCATTCTTTCGCGTTCGCATCCGAAATTTGTCGCGGAACTTTTTCGCATGGAAGTCCCGGAACTTATGGAGAACAGCATTGAGATAAAATCAATCGCTCGCGAGGCGGGTAATCGCACGAAAATCGCGGCGTCATCCAATGCCGATGGCGTCGACCCTGTCGGTGCACTTGTGGGACAGCGGGGGACGCGCGTGATGGCCGTGAACAACGAATTGGGAAACGAGAAGATCGATATCGCCGAGTGGTCCGAAGAACCGGAGAAGTTTATCGCGAATGCGCTTTCGCCGGCGAAAGTCGATCGCGTGGAGATTCTTCCGCGGCGTGAGGCGCGGGCGTTTGTTCCTGAGAATCAACTGAGCCTTGCGATCGGGAAGGGAGGGCAGAATGTGCGCCTTGCTGCGAAGCTGACCGGCTGGAAGATAGACGTCCGCTCACAGAACGATCCGGAGGCCGTTCAGGAAGGGGGAGTCGCGGGGCTTGTCGATACCGATCAAATTCCTTTAGTTGAAGATGATGACGAAAAAGAAGACATCATCAGCTGAACTAAAAACGTCGCATCTCGTGATTTGAGATCAAAAATAAAAAATTAACAAAAAGTTTTCATGTTGTACGCAATCATCTTCGTTCCGGTCGCGTTGGCAATAATCTATAGTGCGGTGCTTGCCTTGTGGCTCAAGAAGCAGCCTGCGGGAAGTGCGAATATGGTGGAGATATCGAAAGCGATCCAGGAAGGGTCGATGGCGTATCTCAACCGGCAATATAAGACGGTTGCGGTGGTCGCGGTGATACTCGCAGCGGTGATCTGGTTCACGCTCGGTGCGGCGGTGGCGCTCGCGTTTTTGGTGGGCGGCATCGCATCGGCACTCACCGGGTATATTGGTATGAACGTTGCGGTCCGTGCGAATGCGAAAACTGCTGAAGCGGCGAAGAAAGGATTATTCCCGGCGCTCTCACTCGCGTTCCGCGCGGGATCGGTGACGGGTCTCCTCGTGACAGCACTCGGGCTTTTGGCGGTCGCGGGAACGTATTATATTTCTGGGGGAAACATCCAGGCCCTCATCGGCCTCGGCTTTGGCGCAAGCTTGATTTCGATCTTCGCGCGCTTGGGCGGCGGTATTTATACGAAAGCTGCGGATGTTGGTACGGATCTTGTTGGTAAAGTTGAGGCGAATATTCCAGAAGATGATCCGCGCAATCCGGGTGTTATCGCAGACAACGTCGGTGACAATGTCGGTGACTGCGCTGGCATGGCGGCCGACCTTTTTGAAACCTACGCCGTGACGCTCACCGCTGGCATTCTACTCGGCTCGCTTACAACCGTAGTGTCTGGCACGATCGGATTCCCATTGCTCCTGGGCGGCGTGTCGATCATCGCCTCTATATTAGGAACGTTCTTTGTGCGATTAAGCAAGAATAATTCGATCATGGGCGCGCTCTACAAAGGGCTGATCGCTTCGCTCGTTTTTGCCGCGATCGGATTCTATTTCTTATCCGTGTACGTCTTCGGCGCTGCGTACTTGAATATTTTCCTCTCGTCGCTCACCGGTCTTGCGGTGACGGCGCTCATGGTAGTGATCACTGATTACTACACGGCAAAGCAGTTCCGGCCAGTGAAGTCCATTGCCGAAGCTTCGAAATCCGGCCATGGCACAAATATCATCATTGGTCTTTCGGTGGGAATGGAATCAACGCTCTTACCGGCATTCGTAATCGCGCTCGGAATTTTGGCAAGTTATGCACTCTCCGGAATCTACGGCGTCGCCATCGCGTCCGTCGCGATGCTTTCCGTTGCGGGCATCATCGTTTCGATCGATTCGTTCGGTCCGATCACCGATAATGCCGGCGGCATTGCCGAGATGACGAAGCAGCCGGAGAGTGTGCGTACGATCACCGACTCGCTTGACGCGGTGGGGAATACCACAAAGGCGATCACGAAAGGATACGCGATCGCATCCGCAGGACTCGCGGCGTTGGTGCTCTTCTCGAGCTATGCGAGCGAAGTGAAGAATGTGATCTTCAATCTGAGTAACCCTGCGGTTCTCGTTGGGCTTTTACTCGGCGCCGCGATGGTCTACTTCTTCGCGTCACTCACGCTTCGTTCCGTCGGCCGCGCGGCCGGTGCGGTAGTTGACGAGATCCGCCGCCAGTTCCGCGAGATCAAAGGCTTGATGGAAGGCACTGCCAAACCGGAGTACGGCAAAGCGGTTGATATCGTAACGAAGGCGGCGATCAAGGAAATGATCGTACCGGCACTCGTGCCGATCATCGGCGTCCTCGTCGTCGGATTTTTGCTGGGTGCGGAAGCGCTTGGCGGCTTACTGATCGGTGTGATCGTTGGCGGACTCTTCATGGCGCTCTCGATGACCGCCGGCGGTGCGGCGTGGGACAACGCAAAGAAATATATCGAGGATGGCAACTTCGGCGGCAAAGGTTCCGAGGCGCATAAAGCGGCGGTCACGGGTGATACCGTCGGCGATCCATACAAAGACACGACGGGCCCCGCAATCAACCCGCTCATCAAAGTAGTCAACATCATCGCTCTCTTGATTGTTAAATTCATTCACTAATCACTATGGCCAATACAAAAAACAATAATACTTCACGCGACGGGGAGGAATACTCGCAGTATCTCATTCCGACCGTCATCGAAAAATCGCAGTACGGCGAGCGTGCATACGACATCTATTCGCGGCTTCTCAAGGAGCGCATCATCTTTTTGGCGGGACCGATCAGCGACGGCGTTGCGAACATCGTGATCGCGCAACTGCTTTTTCTTGAGCACGAGGATGCTAAAAAAGATATTAAACTCTATATCAACAGCCCAGGCGGCTCGGTGACGGCCGGCATGGCGATTTACGACACGATCCAGTACGTTAAGCCGGATGTCTCCACTATCTGTGTGGGTGTCGCGGCATCGATGGGCGCGTTCTTGCTCGCATCGGGCAAGAAGGGTAAACGCTTTGCCCTGCCGAACTCGGAGATATTGCTTCACCAGGTCGCGGTTGATTCGATCGGCGGACAGGCCACCGAGATCGAGATCTCCGCGCGGCAGATCTTAAAGACCAAGCAGCGGCTCAATCAGATTTTGGCGAAGCATACCGGCCAGACGTTGGCAAAAGTTGAAAAGGACACCGAGCGCGACTTCTGGCTTTCAGCTGAGGAAGCCAAGGATTACGGAGTACTTGATGCGATCATCAAGAAGTCTTAGTTTTTGAGCTCCCTATCGAGCCCCCTGCCGCGCGCTAACTGCTTAAACAGCTTATCCTGAAGTTATCCACAGGCCGGGTTTTGGATGGCCGCGCCATATTGTTATACTTAAGGTAGTTAATTGAATTATAAATAGAAACTCAATCGCTCCTATATTGAGCGATATTCTTGTGGCACTTGCCACGATCGGCGTGTTCACTACCGCCACAGTTTCTCATATCAACAAAAAAGGCAGTTACCTCATTATTTTTGACGCAGGAGCTGTCTTTTTTGATTCTCAAAAATGGCCGCAGTGATGGCTGCCACCTTTTATATCTCATTAGCGATTGTTATTTTCCAAACCTCCGCTCTCTTTTTGAGAAATCAACAAGGATCTCATCAAGCTCTTTTTTCTTAAAAGCTGGCCAGAAAGTTTTTGTGAAAGCGAGTTGGGTGTTCGCGGCATGCCACATCATAAAACCGGCTGACCAGTGCGGCTCGCCGCCGGTGCGGATAACAAGATCGAGGGGTGGCAGCGCGCCGGTCCAGAGGGCATCATGTAGGCTCTTATCTGCCACCTCATGAACCTTATTCTTCTGTAGGTGCCGTATTGCCTCGATCATCTCGCGCCTGCCGTCGTATCCCAAGAGGACGGTCAAGTTGCTCTTTTTAAGGTTCTTTGTCTGCGCCTCAAGCGTGCCGATCGCCCGCGCCAATTTTTCATGGTCGGAAACGATCTGTCTCCAGCGACCGATGAATCTCACCCGTATCCCGTTCCTCACAAAATCTTTTTTGTCGATTTCTTTTTGGATCCAGTCGGTCAGGAGCGCAATAAGAAATCGTACCTCGTGCTTGGATCGCTTAGTAAGATTATCTTCCGACGCCGCCCATATCGTGAGGTAGGGAATGTGGCGCTCGAATACCGCGTCCGCGATTTCGCGAAAACGTCCGATCCCTTTCTCGTGGCCGCTCCACGGAAGGAGCTTGTTTTGTTTCGCCCATCGCCGGTTGCCGTCGGGAATTATCGCGATATGATTCGGTTGATTGCTCATGATTTCTTAAAAATATATGCCTCACATATCAGAGCGGGTAACGGGAGTCGAACCCGTGACTTCACCTTGGAAGGGTGACGTAATACCGTTATACCATACCCGCGGCGTCCGGCGTTTGGTGCGTGGCGTGCACCAATAGCTCGAGTTCCATTGTATCTTCTCAGGGAGGAATTCTCAATAGCAAAGTCGCTCAAACACCTTGCCTTTTCGCCTTTATTTTGTTAAAACTAGGGTATTCAATTTATGCCTAAATTCTCACGTCGGACCAAGGCCATTGCGGCCTTTCTTATCGTAATAGCGGTCGGATATGGGATCGCGCTCTACTGGCAGAGCCGCAACAGCGTCCCTGCGGATTTCACGGCGGCCAGGCTTCAGAGTGCCATCATCGCTCAAAATATCGTGAATAGCTCGAACCAGTCCACGGCGACCCTACAAACCATCAGTCAGGACGACCAGGCAGGGGACTATAAGGATGCCCTCGCACTTACCAACCAGCTTATTACCCAGAGTCAGGATATGCGCAACCAGGCTGTGGCGCTTTCGAATCAGGTTGAGGACATGACGGCGGCACTTTCCGGTGTCAAGGACTTCAGTGCGCAGCAGGCGGCGTTCGAAGCGATCTCGAGCCGGCTTGCGGTGATCAACCAGCTCGTAAACTACAGCGGCGATCTTGGCAACCTCTTAGACCTGTTGCAGACAAGGTTTAGCGGTGGGTCGGTGACGAACGCGCAGGTGCAATCATCCGTGGGTCAGATCAACACCGACGTGAACGCCATCAACAACTTCAACGCGCAGGCCGGGCAGGCCATGGATAAGTTCGATTCGATCGAGAAATAAAGACAAACTTCTTTACTTCTCGATGATAGTCTTTTATCCTGAGACAGAAGATGGGCATGTAGCTCAATGGTAGAGCAGACGTCTTATACACGTCCGGTTCCAGGTTCGAGTCCTGGCGTGCCCACTGATCACCCTTGAGGGACATTACTTGCACGCATATACTCTAATCATGTCAAGACTTATCGAGGTTGAAATAAGGATCTTACTCAAAAACAGAAAGAAGGTTGAGCGGGATCTCATTACCCGGGGCGCGAGGATTGCGTACTCCGCGGAGTTGAAGGATTATTGGTTTTGTCCTAAGAGCGTTAAGAACCCAAAAGAAGCGGCCATAGAAAAGATCGGCTATGCACTTCGCATCCGTGAATCCAGAGACCTCTATACCGGGAAGACAAACGTTTCGTTGGAATGCAAGACGCTCGCAGATGGAAAGACGCATGCTTTATGTAATGAACACGAGATGCCAATTGCGAGCGTCAAAGAAACGCGCGCTATTCTTTCCGACTTGGGGATCAAAGAATTTCTTGCAATCGATAAGAGGAGGGTGATCTATGTCTATAAAGGTATGAAGTTCTGTTTTGATGCGATCAAGGGCGTTGGCGATGGGCTTGAGATTGAGTTGAATGTTAAGGCGGCCGGCCAGTCTTCCGCGTATAAAAAACTGATCTCAACGGCCCGATCGCTCAGCATCAATGAATCCGAGATTCTCGAAAAGAGCCTGACACATATTGCTATGCAAAAGCTGTCGCGGTTCTAGGCTCTAGGCCGTGATCGGTTTTATCTTGAAGGGCTTGAGGAGCGCATTAAAGTCGTCCTGCTCGAGCACTTCTTTTTCTATCAGGGTATCGGCGATCTTTTTGAGCGCCGGTTTGTGCGACTTCAAAATCTTCTCGGCGATGTCGTACGCGTGCATGAGAAACTTGCGAACCTGCTCATCGATGTCGGCGGCAACTTTGTCGGAATAATTCTTGTCATTGCCGATGTCATGACCGAGGAACATCATTTCCTGGCTGTCACCAAACACTTGCGGGCCGAGATCGCTCATGCGGTATTTTGTGACGAGCCGCCGCGCGAGCCTCGAGGCTTCTTTGAGGTCGCTTGATGCGCCCGTAGAGACGTCGCCAAAGATGAGTTTTTCGGACGCGTAGCCGCCCATCATCATGGCGAGATCGGCGAGGAACTGTGACCGCGTCTTGAGATGTTGATCTTCGTTGGGGAGCTTCATCGTATAACCTCCGGCGAAGCCACGCGAGATAATGGAAACTTTTTGTATCGGATCCGCATCCTTGACCGCCGCCGCAACGAGCGCGTGGCCGCCTTCGTGGTATGCCGTGATCTCTTTTTCTTTTTGCGAGATGACGCGGCTACGGCGTTCCGGGCCCATGATCACTTTTTCGGCAGCTTCCAATAACTCGGGTTGCCCGATCGCTGTTTTACTGTGCCGCGCGCTTGCGATCGCCGCCTCGTTCATGAGGTTCGCAAGGTCGGCGCCAGAAAATCCCGGCGTGCGCATCGCCACGCGATGGAGGTCGACGCCTTTTTCGAATGTTTTGCCCTCGGAGTGGATTTTTAAGATCGCTTCGCGGTCTTTCATATCGGGAAGGTCGAGGATAACACGCCGGTCGAAGCGGCCCGGGCGCAAGAGCGCGGGGTCGAGGACGTCAGGGCGGTTGGTGGCGGCGAGGACGATCACCCGCGTGTCGCGATCGAAACCGTCCATCTCCACAAGGATCTGGTTGAGGGTTTGTTCACGCTCGTCGTTGCCGCCACCCATACCCGCGCCGCGCTGGCGGCCGACCGCGTCGATTTCATCGATAAAGAGGATAGCGGGCGACGCGCGCTTGGCCTGCATGAAGGCGTCGCGGGTGCGCGAGGCGCCGACGCCGACGAACATTTCCACAAACTCGGATGCTGAGATATAGAAGAAGGGGACATTGCTCTCGCCCGCGACGGCGCGCGCGACGAGCGTTTTGCCCGTGCCCGGAGGACCCATCAGGAGGACGCCGCGCGGTATGCGCGCGCCCAAATCAAGGAACCGTTTAGGATTTTTTAAGAAATCGACGACCTCGATGAGCTCTTCTTTCGCTTCCTTCAATCCGGCAACGTCTTTGAACATTACCCGGTCTTTAAACGTCGAGAGCTTGAGATTGGAGCGTCCGAAACTGAACGCCTGGTTGGCACCGGACTTGGCCTGGCGGAACATCAGCCAGAAGAGGAATCCGATCGCGAGCAAGGTGAGGATATCCGGCGCGAGGAGGCTCGCCCAATATTCCCAGCCGGACTGATTCACCACTTCGAGGTCGATGGTCTGCAGTGTTTGTTGGTTGACGCCGAGATTCTTGAGTGTATCGGAAATTCCCGATTCGTCCTCTTTCTGCGCAATCGCTGCACTGCCGTTCGTCATGGTGATATCGAGCTCGTTGCCATTCACCTTGATCTGTTTGACTTGGTTCGCGTTGATATCCGTGACGAGCTGGCTCAGACTGATCGTTTGCGGTTGGGTTTGCGGTCCGATAAAATAGGAGAGCACGAGCGAGATGACGATTAATGTGATGATGGCCCAGATGATGTTTTTTGTGAGATTGGACATATTCCCCTAAGTATATAAAGATTTAACAGATGGGTCAAAGAAAATCCCTTTCCCGAGGCAACGCATGAGCAACATCAATCTTGGCGAAGTCGTCCTACTCATTGCCGCTTTTGGCTATTTTAGTAATTTTCTCAACTGGCGCTATCTGAACTATGGCCTTGTTCGCCTACTGTACTACATCGGGGCGGTGGTCCATGAAACATCGCACGCGGTTCTTTGCGTGCTCACGGGCGCCCGGATCGAGCGCTTCACAGTCTTTTCGAACCAGCCCCAGGTGGTGCATCAGAAGTCAAAGGTACCGTTTTTGGGCGAGCTTTTGATCTCATCCGCGCCCATCGCCGGCGGGCTACTCTTTCTCTTCCTCGTCAACCATTTTCTTTTAGGGAATTATTTTGCGGCATCGGTGCCGCGATTTTTAAGCTGGCACGATTGGCGGAATATGCTGCTCGCGCCGCTTGCGCTTATCGCGCAGATCGATCTCCTGCAGTGGCAAAGCTGGGTGATGATTTTATTATTTTTTAACGTTGGCGCGATGCTCGGGCCATCGCCACAAGACCTCAAGAACGTCTGGCCTATGCTCATCCTCCTCTTTTTTGTGCCGATCTTCTGGGCGACCCACCCGCTTATCGCGATGGGACTCGTGGCGATCGATCTGATTCTGGTGAATATCCTTCTTCAGGCCATCACCATCACCTGTTTCAAGATCGTGGCGTGGTTGATATGACAGTTAGCGACAACCCCGGCGATTTTAGCGCTACAATATCCCATGGATGGGCCACGTGAGCGTTTCCATGATCTTGAGGGTGAGTGGCCGGCGTGCCCACTCCACTTTCGTCACCTCTTTTGCCCTCGCCAAATCATCAACGAACCCCTGCTTTAATTCGGCGATAAATTCAGGATGAGAGCTTATAATATTCCCCTCGAAATTAAGGAGGAGGCTGAGGTTGTCGATGTTCGCGCTGCCGACGCTTCCCCACGCGTCATCTATCACCCCCATCTTTGCGTGAAACACCGTCGAGCGGTCATAAAGATAGATTTTGATGCCGGCGTGAAGCGCCAGGAGGAAGTAGGACCCCGTCGCGATATCGGCAATGCGGACATCCGACGCCTCCGAAAGAAGGAGCCGCACATCAACGCCCCGTCGTGCCGCTCCCTGGAGCGACGTGAATAGGTTCAGGCTCGGCACGAAATAGGGCGACGTCAGGTAAATATATTTTTTCGCGGCGCGTATGTTTTTTCTGAGGTCGCGATAGATATAGCGGCGCCGGAACCGCGGCGAGTTGGTAAGAAAGGAAAAATCTTCTCCGGCGCGAAAGACCGGCTGAAGGCTGGAGAATTTACGGCTAGGAATGAGCCCCCACATCTGATTGAAATCCGATTGCATTTCATCAACCACAGGCCCAGACATCCTTACGGCCGTATCGCGCCAGTTTTCCATGCGGTCTTCAAGCCCGACTCCGCCGGTGTATGCCGTTGTTTTGTCTATCAAGAGGAGTTTGCGGTGGTTGCGCAAGAACCAGGAGGCGATATTTCCCACTCGCCATGGCTGTATCGGGTTGAAAAATTTTATTGTGATGCCTTCGGCGGCAAGGATCTTTTCGATGCCGGAATTTAAAAGATTAAAGCTGCCGACGGCGTCGCACATAATCCTGACAGCAACACCTTCGGCATTTTTCTTGCGCAAAAGCGCCATAAATCGTTTGCCGATCACATCGTTGCCGAATATGTATTGCTCGACATCAATGCGTTCGCGTGCTAACGCGCAATCGGCGAGCATCGCTTCCCATGCGTCCGCGGGGCGCGTATAGAACTTCCATGTTGTGTTAGGCATCGCGACTTCATTGTAGCACGCCATAATCGATTTTCGGCCGCCTCTCTGGGCTCGCCTTATCTCTCGCGACAGTGGAGTATCCTAAAGAGATGGTCTCGTATAAAATATATCTATGAACAAGAAATCAATCTCAAGCGGCGTTGTGCATGTGGTGCCGGCGGATCTGCGAAAGGCCCTACTTTCCGATCCCGCGGCACTGGCCAAATGGGAGGACATCACTCCGCTTGCCCGCAACGAATGGATCTGTTGGACCACCTACGTCAAAAAAGCGGAAACAAGGAAACAGCACGTTGAAAGGGTGCGTACAGAGCTTAAAGAAGGTATGCGCCGGCCGTGTTGCTGGGCAGGTTGCCCTCATCGATAAGAGACCCAGCGTTATTATCACAAGATAAACCGTCCGCCCCGATAGATTATCTTTTCTTCGCCGCTCTTCATATAGGCAGTTACCGTTCTTGGGGCTGTAGAAACGATATCCTGGTGCACCGCCGAGCTGTTGAAGCCGAGCTTGTCCCAGTCTTTTTCTTTGACCGCGGTCGGGTCGCCGCGATAGCAAAGATGGAACGACCTCCCGAGCGCGAGATGGGTGTTGCCATTCGGGCCGCCGACGTTTTCATCATAAAGCGTTTCGGCCATGAATTTCGTTATACGGGAAAAACGGCGGTCGGTGAGCGAAAATTCCCCGACCTTGTTGGCCCCCGGCACTTTGATCATATGGGTCAAAAGCGCCTGATTCTTTTTGGCGGTCGCTTTCACCACCACGCCTTTCTCGAATTTTAGGAATATCCCGGCGATGGTGCTGCCGTGGGCGTAGACGGGATTGTTGAATTGTATCCATCCTTCAGTGCCGTGCCAATCGGGAGAGGTGAAGATTTCAAAGCTCGGAATATTTTTCCCGCCGCCGCCTTCCCAGAGCCGTGTTGCGCCAAGTGTCATCCAGAGATCAACGTCCGGGCCTTTCATGTGGACCCTCTCGATCTTCATCTTGTTCAATAACCGTGCGTAGGTTCGGATTTTTGTGTCAACCGCCCTCCATTTCGCGACGGGGTGAGCGTTGTCCAAAAAACAGGCGTTGATGATCTCGTTCCAATACGCGCGTTCACTGAGCCCTGCTTCTTTCGCCATGGCGGCCGTGCCGTAGAGGGCTATCGTCCAATGGAGCTCTCCACGGTTTTCCTTTTCGTCGCGCCACATACGGAACGGCTTCATGGCCTGCGCGCGCGCCATAATTTTTGAGGGGTGGACATCCTTAAGCAGCGCCATATCGGTATCGCTGATGATCCACAGGTTGTGATGCATTTCGTCGACCAGCCCGCGGAAATATTTTTCAGGGAAAAAATCAAGCTGATGTTTTTGCGCTCCGGCATAGAAGTCGCGCATGACGCTGAACTCGGCGTCGTCATCCGGCGCGTATTGCGATATCGCGTGCCCCCCGGCTTTCGTGATCGCTTTTAGAACCTCCATATAGAGCGGCTTCGCATATTCCTGGGTGACGATATATACGACGTCGCCTTTCTTTATTCCTTTGCCGTCGCCGAGCGCAAAGTTCACCAAAACATCGGCATACCGCTCGAGGATCTTTTTGTCCGGACGATAAGGTGACATTCGTTAGATGGTAACATTTTTTCAGCCTTGTGATAATGGGAGCCAGCATGGACCCACTATTGGTCACCATGAACCACAACACTAGAGCTCGTGTGCGGGGCGTAATCGGCGAAATAGCCAGAAATTATATAAGCCGGATAATGAGCACGATAAGCGCAACAACGAGAAGTATATGGATCAAGCTACCTCCTATTTTAAAACCAAAACCAAGCAACCAGAGCACCAACAAAACGATAATGATAGTCCAGAGCATGGATTAGTCGGGTAATACGTTGATAATATAACGGAGAAGGTGTTGTACAAATTGCAAGATAGTGGTTTTCAATCCATCCATAACAATAATGCCGCTGTCCGCTCCCGTATATTACAGAAGTATTCGCCGCGGCATGGAGCCCTGCAGGGTGGGTAGCTGACACAACGAAGGGTTCTCCCCAGCCCCTATTGGTATGCCAAATGTTACACTAAAGGTATACCCATGGAGCTACAGGAATATCATTGCAGGATTTGCGGGAAGCTTCTCTGTAAGGGGATTTTGACGGACGAGGACAACGTTTTGGAGGTCAAATGCCGTGGGTGCCACAATGTGAGTTTTTTCCAAGGCTCCGACGCGGCTATCATTAAAAAGCGGTCGGTACTCATAAAAACAGGATTGATCCCCGACCCGGAAATATCGGAGCAGAAACGATCTCCCGCGAGGTTTTAATTGGGCAACTAATTAAGCCGAGAAGCTCTCGAAGCTCAGATGGATACCTATAAAACCCTTACCCCCGTCGAACTGTTGGTTGTTGTCGCTACCACCGCGATTTTAGCAGTGGTATTTATGTTTACATCAGGCTCCATGGAGCTTCCTGGGCAGACAGGGGATTTGGGCTATCGTAATATTCTTATCTTACACAAGGTCGAAACATAAAAACAAAAAAAAGAAATGAACCCAATAACAAAAGATTTTATATCCGACGAACCAAGGAAATTCCGTTTCAAGGTCGGTAAAATACTCGCATCTTCTTTGTCGGGATTCATCGCCGGGATAATCGTGGCGAGTGTCATATGGATCGTCGGGATTTGGTGCGTACAGTTATTACAAAATGTTTCATCGCCTACTCTCCCAAATCTCGTGCAATGCGCTTATACCAAGGCCGAGTCTCATTTTCAGGCTCCTACCTAAAGAAGCCCTTGATGTGTGCCGATATCTCCTCTTGTAGTTTTCTGTTCACGTTTTTTCCGGCAAGGAGGAGGAAATTATAGTTTGACGGATATCCGGCGAGCTCCATAAATCCGACACCCCTTACTTTTTTTCCTCCCATGGTTCCCACAACACTGATCCCACCCTCCCAATAGTTGATCGATCCAAAGATCATTTCCTGGTCGGGCAGGAACGCGGAGGTTGAAAGTGAGATGTTCTTTTGGGGTATGGTGATGGTCCACGAAAGCGGGTACTCGGCCTTGGTCGTCTTGCTTTTCCATATTGTATTTCCGGGAGTGAAACCCGCGCGGTCATAATGCGCGGCACTTCCGTTTGTATCAAGGATGTCGACAAGATAGTCCTTTCCTTTCCCATCATCGTATTCAACGCACATAATATCGGTCCCATTGTCGAGCTGCAGGGAAAACCACGTCCACTTATCTTTCGCATACGCTACATCGGCCCATTGATGATCCATCCACGACCGCCCCGATACAGGAATCCATTTGTCGTCCGCGCGCACGGTTCCTGCGGTTGCGAGATCGGTGAGGGAATAATAGAAGCTCTCACGCCCGCGCACCGTAATGAATCCCTTTCCGCCCTCGAGCATTGGCTTCTTTTTCGACCTCATCACAAGGTCGGCCCACTCGGTCTTTATATGGAATATTCCCGGCTCGGGCTCGGCGATCTCGCTGGCCAGAAACCCATTGGCGATGGTCATCGG